>JGI24702J35022_10000251_pt1 | contig 30605 bp, 30 predicted proteins | sample TergutTh196P4_FD_35022 | JGI IMG/M metagenome (IMG submission 35022)
TTAAACAGGGTGTCAAATGCAGGCGCTCCAACTGTCAAATTATAGCGCCCCGGCTGTCAAACAGTAGCGACGCATGGTGTCTAAAGTGGGCGCTGTATGCATGAGTAGACATAGTCACCTCTATAAAAACTATCAAACTCAGTGCTTGTAAAAATGAAAACAGGCTTGCTATTATCTCTAAAGCAAAGCGGGGCGTATTCTCGTAATGTTAAAATTGGTGTAGCTTGAACTGCCCCTGGTTTCCTCCCGGCGTATCAGTTATGTATCAAGGCTACAACTTATCCACTTGAGCTAACATAGAGCGCTGTTGAGAGTATAGCAGCACTGTTCCAGAGGATGTGGATGAGGAGCGGGCTCCAAATGGAATCTGTCTTGTGGCGTACTGTACCTAAGACGAGGCCCATAGCGAGTATCTGGATAATGCCAAAGAGGCTATATTGGATGTGTAGGGCTGCCCAGAGGAGCGAGGTAAGGACGACCGTGGCGGTAGGCCCTAGCCGGGAGGCGCGCAGTCCTACGAATAGAAAGCCACGGAAGAAGAGCTCCTCAAATATTGGAGCAAAAAAGATAGTTGCTAGCCATAAAAGTGGTAGGAAGCCACTGTTGCGGTAAATCTCGGCACTAAAATCTGCATCGCCATTGTCTCCTAAACAGTTGCCGATGATGAGTATGGTTGCGAGTATGGTACTAACAAGCAATGTTAGCAAGAGGATGGTCCTCCAGCTAATTGATTTGAATCCTAAATAGTCGCCAACTGGAATGTTTCCTCGGATTTTTATGAAGATGACCATTAGTAACAACCCCAGCAGTGCCGCGGTGATGATAGCGAGGGAGAAAGCGAGACCATCGGTGGCAAGCATATCTAGGGATTCCTGGAAATCCAGCCCGCTTGTATACCACTTGGTAACGAAGGCGATGAGCGAGACGAGCGCTTGCGTGGCAGTATGGATGACGAGAATAGCCACAGAAAGGCCGATGGTGGGCCAAAAGCCCCACACGCGCTTTTGTGGTACTAGCGAGGGGAACGTTTCAGGCATGGTCATGATATAGCGGGATTATAGCAGGTTTTCTAGATGGCCTATTGAAGCACTGATCTTCTCGCAGTCGGAGTGTCGTTATGTCATTGACATGACTTTCGCCCAACAACTACGCCCGGTATGTACCGGGCGTAGTTGTTGGGGTTGCACTGTTTCCCTGTTGCCGCTTGGCCTAAATAATTCCCGTGAAATTCGCGATAACGGGTGCCAATACGAGCGCAATGATGGATGCTAGTTTGATCATAATGTTGAGTGAGGGCCCAGCTGTATCTTTCATGGGATCGCCTACGGTATCGCCAATGACAGCAGCTCGGTGGGGGTCTGATCCCTTGCCTCCTAGAGCACCAGTCTCAATCCACTTCTTGGCGTTATCCCAAGCACCGCCCGCATTGGAGAAAGCTACTGCCAAGATGAACCCTGTAATGGTGGCCCCGGCCAAGAATCCGCCCAAACCCGCTGGTCCGATGAGCCAGCCGATGACCACTGGTGACAGCACGGTGATGAGGCCGGGAGCAATCATCTGACCGATGGCATCCCGGGTACAAATGTCTACGCAACGAGTGTAGTCTGGTTGGCCAGTGCCCTCCATGAGACCCTTGATCTCTTTGAATTGGCGGCGTACCTCGTTGACGATGGCGTGGGCTGCCTTGCCTACAGCGCTGAGGGTGAGAGAGGAAAATACNGCTGGCAATGCCGCTCCCAAGATAAAACCGACGATGACGCGGGCATCAAGGAGCGAGAGATCCGCGGCTGAAATANCTACTGCATTGGCGTAGGAGAGCAGTAAGGCAAGGGCAGTGAGGGCAGCTGAGCCTATGGCGAAGCCCTTGCCTGTGGCTGCAGTGGTATTACCTAGCGCGTCCAGCGCATCGGTGCGGTTGCGTACATCATGCGGCAAGCCAGACATTTCTGCCAAGCCCCCAGCGTTGTCAGCAACGGGACCATAGGCATCGGTGGCGTTTTGAATGCCCAAGGTGGCAAGCATACCTATGCCAGCTACAGCTACGCCGTATACATCGGCGAATTTGTAGGCCAGGATGATTGCAATGGCTATGATAATGACTGGCGGTAGGGTACTCAAGAGTCCGGAGGCAAAGCCGCTGATGATGTTGGTGGCGGCACCTGTTTCTGAGGCCTTGGCAATGCCCAATACGGGTTTGTAAGCGTAAGAGGTGAAGTAATTGGTGCTTTCGCCGATAAGCACGCCGGCTATTAGCCCGGCTAATATAGCCCAGAAGATGCCGAGGTCGGCATGTAGCAGTTTTACGATGAGTAAAGCGGATGCGGCAGCAAGGATGGCGGCTATCCAAGTGCCGCGGCGAAGGGCGTTCAGAAGAGCCTTCATTTCTAGTTTCTCACCCACGCGTACCAAGAAGATGCCTATGATTGAGGCAATTATGCCGGAGGCAGCGATGAGCAGTGGGATCATCCATGCGGCGTGCATGTCTGGCACAAGGAGCTTGCCTAGGGATGGCGAGAAAACAGCGATGGCACCCAAGGTGACGGTGGCGATAATAGCATCCACATAGGACTCGTAGAGGTCAGCGCCCATGCCAGCCACGTCACCTACGTTGTCGCCCACAAAATCAGCAATCACGGCGGCGTTGCGTGGATCATCCTCGGGGATGCCTTTCTCTACCTTTCCCACCAAGTCAGCACCCACATCGGCAGCCTTAGTGTAGATACCACCGCCAACGCGGGCGAAGACAGCCACCCCCGAAGCACCAAAGCCGAAAGCAGGGATGATTTTAAGAAAATCAGAGTTATCTTGAAAGGCAAAGAAGATGATGCATAGGCCTACAACGCCGATACTGACCGCTGAGAGCCCCATAACAGCTCCGGCACGGAATGAAACCCTGAGGCTTTGGTTGAGGCTTTTCTCGGCTGCTGTTGCGGTACGCGAATTAGCACGGGTGGCGATAGTCATGCCAATGAAGCCGGCAAGTGCTGAGGTTAGCGCGCCGAAGAGGAAAGTGGCAGCAACTGCCCAGCCCAGCGCTGGAATTACCCCCAATACAATGGAGACTATGGCTACAAAGATGCCCAATACGCGGTACTCGCGTCCCAGAAAAGCGAGTGCCCCCGCTCTAATGCCAGCGGAAATTTCGCGTATCTTAGCTTGTCCCTCTGATTGTTTGAGGACATAGGCCGCAAGCAGAGCGGCAACTATCAGTCCCCCTCCTCCGCATAGGAGCGCAATCAATACTTCGTTCAAAACGACCTCCTGCGAGTCTGTTGTCTACTCATTCTACAGATTGGTTTATCTTTCCATAACTGCACTGGCTTCTGACTGAAGCTACCGCCGTCAACGAGTTCTGGCCGATGAACTAGGTCTAAAGGTTACAATAAAACCCACCTTTGGCTGGGTATGCTTTTCGGTATTCGTTGGCTTAGAGCAAATCAAAATGCTCACGATGTTGCCTAACCGATATCGCTCATAGTTATTGGGGCGATCATCAGGCCGCTATGATTTTCAGAGAAAATCCCCGCGACCCTTTTAGTAGCCATGCCCCGCTTGCCCGATATTTCACTTTTGTTACTCGGTGGCGCTACCTATTTGTCTTGCGGAAGTATACCTTGGAACAAGAGTGTTCGCAAGTCGCGATCACGAAAAAGAGAAGAGGGAGTCTGGAGGAAGCTCCCTCTCATAGAATGCACTTGTAGTCGTGATTATTAAGCTTTTTATCCCTCGTCGCTGTCATTGCGTCCGAAAGTAGTTTGGCGGCGGGAGTACCACAGAGAGGCGATGATGATGAGCATGCCCACCACGATTACGGTGATGGACAGGGCATCAAAGCCACGGTCCTCAAACTGACCACCTACAGAGACTACCATGAGCGAGGCCGCCAACACCGAGACTAAGTTGATGACTTTGATCAGTGGGTTTAGGGCTGGGCCGGCGGTGTCTTTCAGGGGATCGCCCACTGTGTCGCCTACAACACTGGCCTTGTGGGCATCACTGCCTTTGCCGCCATATAGCCCATCCTCAATGGTCTTTTTGGCATTGTCCCAGGCTCCGCCTGCATTCGACATAAAGACGGCGAGCAGTTGTCCGACCAGAATGACACCTGCCAGGAAGCCGGCTAGGGCTTCTAGGCCGAAGAGAAAGCCAACGACAATGGGCGAAATAATGGCCAACAAGGCAGGAGTGAGGAGCTCTTTCTGTGCTGCGCTGGTGCAGATATCCACCACGCGTCCGTAGTCAGGGTCGGCGGTGCCTTCCCAGATACCCTTGACGTGTTTAAACTGGTAGCGCACTTCGTTCACAATATAGTACGCGGCACGCCCAACGGCGTTGATGGTGAGGGATGAGAAGAGCATGGGTATGGCTCCGCCAATAAGAAAGCATACGAAAACTTTCCATTGGATGAGATTGATAGTCTCAAGCTTGAAGTCTGCGTAGAAAGCGGCAAAGAGAGCTACCGCTGCGAGCACGGCCGAGGCTATAGCGATGCCCTTGGTGATGGCCTTGGTGGTATTCCCCACCGCATCTAAGTCAGCGAGGGTCTGGCGGGCTTTGGGTTCAAGTCCGGCCATTTCGCCGATGCCATTGGCGTTATCGGAGACAGGGCCGAAAGCATCCATGGAGATATTGTTGCCCGTGAGGGTGAGTTGTCCGATACCGCAAAGGGCTACGCCGTAGAAGATGTAAAGAATAGTGTTACCATCATCGCCGCTCCAGATGATGGCCGAGGCGATGATGGAAAGTGCGATAACAACAATGGAAACCACCGATGATTCATAGCCAAAGCCTAAACCAGAGAGGATAGTTGTGGCTGCACCGGTCTTGGTATTCTGGGCGACCTCTTTCACGGGCTTCTTATCGGTACCAGTATAGTAGTCGGTGATGTAATTGATGGCTATGGCGAGTAGCACGCCCACAGAGGTTGCCAAGAAGAAACGCCAGTCGTGGCAATAGAAATAGGAGAATAGGGCAAAAGAGGCCACCGACATGACGGCGGCCAGCCAGTAGCCGCGATGTATAGCTTTCATGGCGTTCTCGCCGTCACGCAGGGCACGCACTGAGTATGTGGAGATGATAGACGAAAATACCCCGGCGGCGCGCACGAGCAGGGGGAAGATAATCCAATAGAGCTCACCACCTCTAATATTGGTTATCAATACACCTAGGATCATGGCGGAGACGATGGTCACCTCATATGACTCAAAGATATCAGCAGCCATGCCGGCGCAGTCGCCCACGTTGTCGCCAACCAAATCAGCAACAACAGCAGCGTTGCGCGGGTCATCTTCGGGGATGCCCTTCTCGATCTTGCCTACCAGATCAGCGCCCACGTCAGCGGCTTTGGTGTAGATGCCACCGCCCACGCGCATGAAAAGGGCGATTAGAGTGCCGCCGAAGCCGAAGCCCACTAGCACGAGGGGAGCGTCTTTGAAGAAGATGAGGAATATTAAGGTGCCGCCAAGGAGGCCAAGGCCATCGGTTAGCATGCCGGTGATAGTGCCGGTGCGATAGGCAATTTGGAGAGCCTTGGCGAAACTTGTGCGCGCTGCTTGCGCTACGCGGATGTTGCCGCGGAGTGCCATGTTCATGCCGATGAAACCTACGAGCGCCGAGAAGAGCGCGCCCATGAGGAATCCGGCTGCACGCCCCAGGCCGATTAACCAAGCGGGGTTGCCGTAGGCCGAAGTGTCACCGGCAAACCAGCCGGTGGCGAAGACGAAAATGGTGAGAATGATGATAAGTAAAAGAATAGTGCGAAACTGGCGCAGGAGATAGGCGTTGCCGCCCTTTCGGATAGCACCTGCGATGTGCTTCATCTTCTCCGTGCCCTCCGGCTCACGAAGGATTTGCCGGGTGAGTAGCCATGCATAGATGAGTCCAATGATAGCAATGGCGATGACGCCGATGATGGCCACTTTCTCAAAAGTGGAGGCTACCCGGAAGCTTTCGAACAGGGTGATGTTCATTTTTCTCTCCTGAAAACAGCCTTGCTTTATGTTAGCGCCAAATTGTAATAGGCAATGGTCTTTCTGTCAAACTACCTGCGGGCGGTGCCTGGGTATCGGCTAGGTCAGCGGTTGTTGACGCATGCATTTCCTAGCGCTATCCTAAGGCCATTATGACAGGCACTGTCTATCTAATTGGCCTTGGGCCAGGGGGCGTTGCTTATCTTACACCTGAGGCGCGTAACAGCCTGAAAGGGGTCGATGTTGTTATCGGCCACGCAAGCAACCTGAGGCAAGTGGGTCGCCTTGTTCGTGACAAAGAGATACATGCTCTGGAACGCAACCCGTTGGAGCGCGCTTGTTTAGCTGCGACTCGGGCTGGCGAGGGGCACAATGTGGCTATCGTAAGCTTGGGTCACCCTGGCATCTATGCCATCGCCAGTACTTTCTTCAGCTATCTCAAGGAAAATGGCCTGGATATCCCAGTGGTCGTTGTACCAGGCTTGACACTTGGGGACTACGTTGCTGCTAAGCTGGGCTCACCATTGGGAGCTGACCATGCCGTAATATCTCTGGCTGATCGGGCTGGCCATTGGAGGGATATCAAAGCGAGGCTCGTAGCAGCGCTTGTAGCAGATTTAGTTATCGTCATTTACAACCCGCGAGGTAAGCTGGGGGCTAGCCGTCTCCAGCACGTAATCACGCTGGCCCTTCTTGTACGCCCCGGGGAGACGCCGGTCGGGCTGGTAACAGATGCGGCCAGCCTCCGGGAAAAGGTCAGCGTATCACCTCTCGCTATGTTGAATAGCAGGGATATTAAGGCCAATACCCTGCTGGTGATTGGTAGCCGCGCAAGTTTTATCTACCGGGGCAAAATGATTACCCCGCGTACCTACCGATTGGGGGTAGGGTACTAACTTAAGGGAATCACCAAAAACCTCTGTTTGGCAGAAAGGGTAGGGTCTGATTCATGCCAAATTTTACTGAATCCTACGCCTACCCCGACTGCGGCGTGAGTTATCAGGGGTTCTCTAAAGAAAAAGAGGCATCCGATTTGACCAGATAGTACACTCGGATAACCCCTCCTTCTTGAGAGATGACCGCAACTTTTAGATCGCTTGAAACCTGGCTTATTTGTCACCCGTGGTGGGCTTTTGTCCTGCCAGCGCCTCCACGATAGAATCGAGCATCTTGAAATCATAGCCCGCATGGATGATGTGGATACACGGTTCAGGATTTGATGGCGGTACTTGTTCCTGGATGGTTTGCGGCGCGGCCAGAGCGTCGTCACCAGCGATGATACCTACAGGCGTTTCTTGGGGGGTGGTTACCGGCGACTTGGGCATGATTTCGTTGTATGCTTCGGCGGGTGGTGCGGTACGGCAAATGATGTAGCATCCCAAACGCGGTTTCAGCGCGGCGACGTGACGTTGCGCAAGCTCTAGCCCTCCTTTCTCATACCAACCGTCGGCCTCTTCAATTTCTACAATGAGATCGGGGCGTGCTACCCAGGCGTAATCAGCCACCAGATTAAGATCGGCAACATCGTCTGCGGCATAAACCAGAAGATCTGGCCAGAGCCGTGCACGGCCGAACTCTGCAACCAAGGATTTGATGTTGAACCACTCCATACGCTCGCTCCTGCCCCGAGCACGCCACCAAGCTTCAGCAAAGTCGGTATGAATAGCCACGTAGCGTCCTAAGCGCTGGGCATGGAAGAGGGTGCGAGGGGTGATGAAGTTTGTGATGGAGCTACCATCAAAAGCAATGCTCTTAGATTCCGTGACTGTATCTACCAACTCTTCGTGCATGCCGGGGGTGACAGAGTTTCCGCCAACCTCGCTGTCGGTGTGGAAGTCACGGGACTTGGAGAGATAATTTTTGTCCGGTTGCAAGTGAGCTAATAGCCCAAGCACTGTCCAACACTCGTAGCCGTGGCGGAAATAGTCCCTAAAGACATCATCAATAAGTCGGATGGTGTTCTCAACGAAAGTCTGCTCACTGAGCTTCCCACGGATTAGATTGAAGACGGGGTCAAAGAGGGAGCGCATGAGGCCGTTGATCGGATCTTGCAAGAACCAGTTGACGGCGGCGCGGACGTTGATGGCCTCCAAGCCACTTGCAGCGATGGCCTCTTTGTAAACTTGGGCAAACTCCCTTGAGAGTTCGTAGCCTTTCTCCAGCGAGGACGGGAAATTGTCCTTGAGAAAGTCTGTGCGCACATTGTCGAATCGGCGGTAGAACTCCGGACGTACATCCCCCGGGATAGAAATACAGTTCCCCGAGATTTCGATCGCAGGGTTGTCCTTGATGAATTCCTTAAGATGGGCGAATGAGCCTTGCCAGGTGCTAGCCATAAACGATGTTCCTCCTGTAATGGTTTAACTGGGTTGCGGAGTGCAACCATCCCTTTAAATTATATTTATCGTCGAGGGATTTGCAACTCAATGCTCAGTGCACTGTAGATAGTCTATACATAACGATGGAATGACAAGGTACTATAACCTCGTTATGGATGTCGTTACTTGCATGGCAAACCATAGACTGGGCATTGCAGATGGTTGCCTATGGACGTTGCTCATGCGGTGGCGAGCTGCGGACACGGATCATCTCGCTGGAGATGCTGGCGGCGATTTCCTCTGGCGTCTGGGCACGGGTGTGGAGTCCGATAGAGGCGTGTACGCGAGCAAGATCGTCTTGGGCGAAGAAGCTTTTGCCGTGAGGTGGCTAAAGACGGTGTCGTTTTTGTCCTTGCTGCCAATCATGTCTGTGTAGTTGGCGGGCATCTTGAGGGCGCTTTCCAGCGCCACCTCATTGCCCTCTGTGTTCGTGGAGATGATGACGACGATACTCCCCGTTGATACTTTTAGCTTGTCAAAAGCAGTCTCAAAGTCGGAGACGATCACCACTGTTGCCTCAGGGAAGTGCGCGGCGGTAGCATATTCTGGGCGAATATCAACAACCACTCTGAGGTCGGTAAGGGCGGCCATTCTAGCGAGGGGTATACCGATGGCCTGCGCCGAAGATAAAGAGGCGCGGCGCGCATGATCGGTTCGATAAAGATCTCGGTATCGCAGTCGCAGATCATACCCAGCTTGCCCTGTGGGTTGAGATGATGCGCTATCTTATTGGCCTTTACGGTATCTATGCTCCTTAAGGCCTCTTGGATGACATGTTTCTCAATATTGTCGCCGCCAATGGTACCTATGATGCGCTTGTTACTATAGACCAGCGCCTGGACTCCCTCCTTGCGAGGGGGTGAAGCCCTCAGCGGAGATTATGGTAGCTTAAGAGGCATCTTCACTGGCTTCGGCTAAGCGGACTATCTCGCGGTAGATATCGCAGTGCATGTGCCACCCTTGATGGTTTTAAACTCGGATGCGTTAATGCTTGCCATCCGATTCGTCTGTTTTAAGCGATGCTATGGTTAGGGGATAGGCTGGACGCCTGACTTCTCCATAGACCACTTTCTCGATCCGTGGATGGCGGCGGCAAAGGATTTTGACGGCTAGAGCTTCAGCCCGTGTTACTTGGTCCTCCCCAACCTTATTGATGAAAGGGATGATGCGTGCTCCCATTGCGTGTTGGATGATACCTTGCGGGTGGGTGATTAGTAATGACACTGCCTCTAAGGTAATAGGCTCGCCCTCTTTGAGCCCAGTAAGACGGGAAATATTATCAACGCGGAAAGCATTCTCAGGGAGGAGAGGGCGGCCTATAGCCTCTATGCCCACCATGGCTATGACCAAAGAAGTGCTGGAGGGAATGACCGGCTCGGTGAGATTAGGCGCTTTGAGCGGCAGGCAAGCTGCCCCGTCAGCCTCGTTCACGATATAGTTTGCAAGTCCCAGGCGGTGAAGGTGATCTACCATTTCGGGCAGGAGCCCTTTGAGCTTGTCGGCATCAGGCTGGGGGTGGGCTAGGGTTATGTGGCGGTAGCGCAGGAGGGCATCTCTGGCGCGGATGACGAGAGTCTTTGCGTCTTCTTCCAAAATGATGCATTCCGATTCTTCAGGTGCGGGCGACATGATGCGAGTGGTGGTGGTACTGATGATATGTTCCCCGGCTACCGCAAGCTCGTGCGCCAAGCGGAACATGAGGCTCGTCTTGCCGCCACCGCCGACTAAGCATACAACATCGCCTGACCTGAGGCCAAGAGCTACTGCAAGGTCTGTGGTGTGGGTAAGAGAAAGACCAGTGAGCATAGGTTTTTTACCAAAGCACAAATACCAGCGGTCACGGGCAGTAATGTTAAAATATCAATCACCCAACCACCGTAACAGTGGTTTCTGGCAGGGCCTGCCCCCGGCTATTCTTTATTGTATCGGGCGAGGATTGCTTCCAATACCCCACCCGCAATGGCGCGACCCTTGTCTGAGATGCTTTCGCAATAGTTAGGATTAGCCCGCGGGTCAATATCACCGGCTTTTACGCCTTTTGTTACTGGCGTGCCGTCTCTTAGGAGTCCGCGGATGATGCCGGGGATAAGCGCTGTGACCGGCTCACTATCTACGCAGGCGACAACATCGCCTGCTGTGACCATGTCACCGATGTTTTTCGCTGTGCAGAAAACACCGTCCTTTGGGGCGCGGAAGACCCTTTCCTTGCCATAGCCCGCAATGATCCCGGGGTGGCCTGTATCGGGTTCGGCCATACCTTCCCGAATGACTCTGCCCAGGTCGTGGCCGCGATTGGTTTCAATGACTACGTGGACATCTTTCCCTGCTACGAAGCCAATGCCTAGTCCGATAACGAGCGGGGCATCGCTAATACGGGTGCCGATATTACGCTTGGCGATGATGGCATCTATCACCACATCAGGCTGAAGTGTCTCTATGATACTTGCCGCTGGGTCCACAATAAGGGCAAGATCCCCTTTTGCCCAGCAGCCAAATACAGCGGGCATATTGGCTACAAGGTGGCATGTCTTGCCCTCGATGCATTTCATTTTGTCATAGATAGCCTCGCAGAAAGAGACCTTGCGCCTAACCGCCTCAGGGCGGGCGGTCTCAGTCATGACCACACGGAAATGGCTCTCAGCCAGGCGACAAGCTGTTGCCGAAGCAAGTTCGCCGCCGCCGCGGATAAGGATTTTAAGATTAGATATAGCCAAGGATTATTCTGCCTTTCTACGAACTAAGTATAACCTACCGGATCTATAAAATCCTATCATAAATTTCCGGTAGACCCTAACCTAGCCGGATTATTCGTTCATAATTATTAGCTGCTTTGGCGGGAGATAGATCAGACACTCCTCGCCATCCCGGAGATCCCGGATTTGGCTCTTGGCAAGGGTAGCGCTCAGAGGGTGTCGCCCTTGAGTGTCTTGCCTTAAGCGGAAGCGACAGCTCGTGACGGCGATGCTTTCCACTGCCTGAAGGACGGTGACTGAGAATACATTCTCTCCCGCTTTCTGGGCAAGCTCAATAAACTCTGGGCGGATGCCGAGCACGATCCTTTGGCCGGGGATGACAGGCAGGCGACGTACGGTGACCGTAAGATAAGCATCCCATGCTGGTACGTAAATCTCTGCGTTGCCGTTTGTTGCACTCTTTACCACCCCATCCATTTGGTTGCGCACGCCGGTAAGGCGTGCCACGGTACGGTTGACCGGCTCGCCGAAAATTGCTTCCTTTGAATCGTGTTGGATGATATTACCCGACTGGAAGACTGCGACTCGAGAACCCAGGCGATAGCCTTCGGTCAAGTCATGTGTTACGAGGACCATGCTACCATTGAAGCCGTCGTAGAGCGTTAAGAGCTCGAGCTCAAGCCTCTCTCGGAGCTGGGTGTCCAGAGCGGAAAAAGGCTCGTCCAAAAGGATTATCTCCGGTTCTGGGGCAAGCGCTCGGGCAATGGCCACACGCTGTTGCTGTCCGGCAGAGAGCTGGCGGGGGAGTCTGTCCCCAAGCTGTTCTAGGTGTAAAAGCGCGAGGAGATTCTTAATTTTTTCTGTGGCCTCGGTTGTCGGCAAATTGCGGATACCATAGGCAATGTTGTCCACTACGCTAAGATGTGGGAAGAGGGCGTAATTCTGAAAGACGAAACCCACTTTGCGCTTTCCCGGTGGAATGTTGACTCCTTTCGCTGAATCAAAAAGCACTCGGTTGTTGAGCTCAATGTAGCCTTCGTCAGGACGGCATAGCCCCGCAATGCATTGGAGCGTCATAGTCTTGCCTGAACCTGAAGGCCCGAGCACGACCAGGAGGTCGCGGTTGGTGGAAAGTTCCACGTCAAGTTTGAAGCCTGGCAAAGAGCGCTTGATTATTGCTTTGAGCATAAATATTGGCTTTCAGAATCCTTGATAAAAAATATGCGGAGCTTAGGCCGGTAGGTTGACGGGCGTTTGACCCGCCATGGTGCGAGTTATTGCGACACAATCCTCCGTTTTGGTAGCCGCCCTTTCCAGCGAGCAATGGCGAGCAGTGACAGAAAGGCAAAGATTAACACAATGGCGGAGAGGACAAGCGCTCGGACGTTGTCGCCTGCCTGGATGGCGAAGTAGATGGCTACAGGGATGGTGGTGGTGCGCCCCGGAATATTGCCGGCCAGCATCAAAGTGGCCCCAAATTCACCTAGTGCACGCCCCAGCGCGAGTACGGTAGCCGAGGCCACCCCAGGCCAAGCCAGGGGCAATGTTACTGTCCAGAAGACGCGCCATTCCGATGCCCCCAGGGTGCGGGCAGCATCTTCAATGTTAGGATCCACCTGCTCAAACGCACCTCGCGCGGTGAGGTACATCAATGGGAAGGAGACTACTACAGCTGCGATGACGGTGGCTGGCCATGAAAAGACAACTGAGGTGCCTAGGTAGAGTAGTATCTTGCCGATAGGGCCGTTCGCGCCAAAAAGCAATAAGAGGCTATATCCAACCACGGTGGGCGGCAGCACCATAGGCAGGATGAATAGACTGTCCAGGATGTTTTTTAGGCGTCCCTGATAACGTGCCAACCATCGGGCGGCGGCAATGCCTAAGAAAAAAGTGATGATAGTTCCAATAAGTACGGTCCGGAACGAAATCAACAAGGGCGAGAGATAGTCATTAGGCATTTTTAAAAACCATTCTTGATGTTTAGTGCGGCCCTAGGTTATTAACACATTCCGACAGGATCTGCCACCAATCGATTACGGTTTTCACACTAGAATCCGGCTAGCCTCACGATACTACGATCTAGTTTTCCTGATGTCAGCCGGATTACAGCTAGAGCTTACCGCGCAGGGGTGGGTTAATTCTCGGCACATTGATTCCAGCAAGGCCTGTCAGGCAGATGCGAAAGCTTAATTAACCCATGCTCTCTCCATTATTCCAGTATCGGTGACCTCAATTTGAGTTAGCTCTTTATTATGATGTTTTAGCACGGCTCGCCCACCTACGTCACCGCGTGCTTTCATCAGTTCTGGCAGTAGGCAGGTATCGAAGAGCACGGGATGTCCGCGCGTTTTGTCAATAATAGGCACCACGATGGGCGTTGCATGTGTTTTAAAAGCGCGGATGACACGGGTGACAATATCCTGGGTGACAAATGGTCGGTTGCCCAATGACAAGAGCACGGCTTGGGTATTAGGTGCAAGAAAGCGGAGTCCGCAACGTAGGCTGTGCGAAAGGCAGCCTGCATGCTCATCGATTGTTACCAGGGTCACGTCGTGGTATTGAAGTTCCTTGAATGCGTTTCCGTAGGAATGGCTAACTACCACCACCACATCGTTGATGCCGGCGGCAAGGAAGCTGTCAGCAAGCGTCCTGAAAGGGATAGCCTCGGGGTGAGCGCTCTGTCCGCCGGCGAGTACAACGGCAGCGAGTTTAAGGCGCGCCAGAGGGTTATTCATTTGCCGGCTTGGCTCTATATCAAGCACTTGGACATCATCTTCGAATAAACGATACAGAACGCGCGTTCCCCAGGGGGTTTCCATAGTATAGATCTCATCTTGTCCCCAAAGCTTGATACCGGATGTTCTGTGCTTGACTAAGCGTATGAGCGTGCTACGAATGTGCGTACACTCAAGGGGAGGCAATAAATCAAGCTCGGTCGAGGCCTGGATAGTGAGGAGTAGCTTAGCCATGGTAGATCTCATTGATATCGAAAAACTCACCGCGCTGGGCCTCATCCAATCCCTGGATTTGGCGCGCTGATAAAACATGGTCTTTCATGAGCTTTAGGGTCTCGCTCATGCGCCGATAGTCCTCATAACTCAACACTACAGCGACGGGTCGACCGTGGCGGGTTACGCTGAAGCTATACGCCTCGCTTTCAACGCGAGCGAGCAGGGGCAAAAAGTTTTGACGGGCTTCGGTGATGGGAACAGCTTCTATCACTATATAACCCTCTGTGTGCCCTGGGGTGTTGGCTCAAGCACTGTGCTAATACCGTAATGCAATGAAATGTACACTCATCTGTGCAGAACTCCTGAAATATACCAGGCAGGAGAGCTGCTGTCAAACGGACACAGGCGCAAAGACAATATCGTTGATATTTCACGAAGTCGGACAAATCAGGAAAGAGCGCGTCATGGCGGTTTAGCGATGCATGCAGGCACCGTTGCCTTCCCACCGATATCGGGTTGTCTCCGGGAAGATTATTGAGGGATTATGTATAACCAACTGTTGCAACAAAGGCCTGTTGGTTGTACTTCAACAGATTCTTAAAGAAGATCGTCACTGCACAACAGGAGCCTAGAGGACAACGATAAAACTGACAGCCGTATGATTAGAGGACTGATTTTCTCTCAAAGTCCTAAAGTTGGGGCAATGGCGGATAAACGGAGGGCGGAATAACCTGGTGGCATCGGCTATAATGTGGTGATGATGCGTGTGATTGCAGGCACGGCAAAGGGGATGCCCATCAAGTATCCCAAGGGGGCTCCGACTAGACCAGCCACCGAATTAGTGCGAGGGGCTATTTTCTCCATGCTGGAAGCGTCTGATGCCGATTGGTCACGGGTGCTGGACCTCTTCTCTGGCTCGGGGTCGCTCGGCATTGAGGCGCTCTCTCGGGGTGCGGGTTTTGTTGACTTCGTTGACCGTGACCGCCGTGCCTATGCTATAATCCGAGAAAACCTAATGCGGGCACGCTTGGCTGAGCGGGCAAGGATATACTGTCAGGATGTCTCAAAGGCCCTGTGTATCCTGGCAGAGAGCTGGGGGGGCGCGGATGGCGGCTATGGCATTGTACTTATGGATCCGCCTTATGCCAATCGGGCTATTGGTGGTGTCATCACGGCGTTGGCAAGCTCAAAGATCGTAGGTGCCGAGACGGTCGTGGTCATCACTCATTCGGCACGCTTCAAACTAGAGAACAAGTATGGTTCGCTTGCCATTCGGCGTGAGCTTCGTCATGGCGATAGCGTGATTGCTGTGTATCGGAAACATGCTGGTGATGCCCCGCCTGCGGAGCCTGGCGGTGCCTAGGTAGCAGATGCGGGGTATTCAAGGTGACTGGTTATGGTATGAGATCAGGCTCAATGATAGTTCTATATTCTATCATAACATAACTCTGATTACTCTTTGGGAGGAAGATGATGATAGCGGTCTATCCCGGTAGTTTTGATCCATTTACCAATGGCCACTTGGATGTGGCCAGGCGGGCGGCACGACTCTTTGATCGATTGGTTATTGGCGTTTATGCTACTCCAGAAAAGAAGCTCTTGTTTGATCTAGATGAGCGTGTGGCGCTTGCCCGCGCGGCCGTCTCTGCTTTCTCAAACATTGAGGTGCGGCCTTACTCTGGGCTGACGGTGGAACTTGCCCGTGCAGCTACAGCACAGATCATCGTGCGTGGGCTTCGGGTGTCCGCTGATTTCGAATTCGAATTTGACCTCGCAATGATGACGCACAAGCTCTCGCCTGATCTGGAAATGCTTTGCCTTATGGCTAGTCCACAATACCAGTTCTTGAGCGCTTCCCTCTTGAAAGAGGTGGCGCGGCTTGGTGGCAACGTGGATGACTGGGTGCCGGCGGAGGTGGCGGAGGCGGTAAAAACGAAAGTTGGCAGAACTATATGATCCCCTGCGGCCCGCGATCATCGGGCTAATTTGAGATTTAAGGGGTGGGAGGCAGAGCCATCAACACCCAAGACCTTATCAGTGTTAATCGTCTTTGGCGGATGGTCTATCCCTACACTGCTGCCCATGCTATGTCTTATTATGCGCGTTGCGAGGGGACTGTACTTGAATTGGGCTCATTTGCTGGGGGTATCACTTTCGAACTGGCTGGGGTGTACCCTGGCCTCCGCTTAACCATTGTCGATGAAAACTTGGCCTATATCCAGTACCTGCGCAGTGAGCTTTTCCGGCGATCTCTCTCCAGACGTGTACAATTGGTGGATACCAGTCTTACCCGACTCGCTTTCCCGGATGGGTCTTTTGACTTCGCTATCATGCGCGGCGCTTTTTTCTTCATCATGACACGCCCTGACATCCTCACGGAGATCAATCGCGTCCTTAAGCCTGGTGCCTTGGCTTTTGTTGGCGGTGGCTATGGCAAAGATGTGCCGACAGAGGTGATAGCCGAGATCGCTGAGGAATCTCGTGTCCTAAATGATCGTCTGGGGCGGCGGCGTGTGAACATAGGTGAACTTGAGAAGTTACTGATTTCAGTTGGGCTGGATAAGAAAGCCCGTATCTTGGAAGAGGGCGGGGTTTGGATCCTACTCAGAAAGTAGGCTGCCCAATAGCTTGGCTGCGAGGACGCGTTATTTTTGGCTTTTCGTGCGGATGGGATATAATGGCTTATTCCTAAGAAAAGGAGCACACAAGTGGTTGTTAAGATTTCCGAGGAATGTATCTCCTGCGGTGCCTGTGAGGCCGAATGCCCCAACAGGGCCATCAGCGAGGGTCCTACTTCATATGCGATCAACTCTGAGCGTTGCACTGAGTGTGTTGGCTCTCATACTGAGCCGCAATGTGTGCAGACTTGCCCTGTTTCTGCCATTGCCTTAGATGAGACTTACCGCGAATCGCGCGAGGAGTTACTTGCGCGCTGGCGCATACTGCACCCCGGGGAAATGCCTAAGACGACATAGGCTGTAGCGGCGCGTTATTTCATCAAATCATCGCACGCGAGGGGCTCAGTTTTTACGGCAGATCTTATAGGGACAGAGTATGGGTTAGCGGAAGAACTCCCTTACGCTGTCGAATTCCGGTGGTAGCAGGGTCAGCACCAGAGGGAATTTAGCCGCCATGAAAGGTGCAAAGAGAGAACTTTCTAGGGTGGCTCCGCCGAAGAATTTAGCCCATAGGGCAAGAAGAAGCCCCCAGGAAAGAGCGCCAGCAAGCAGGCCGGTGAGGCCTCCTAGCAGGTGGTCTAGCCAGCCCAGCATGATGCGCGTGATGACCTTGTGCAAAATTTGGGCGATGATGGCGGCAAGAAACATGGTGGCGATGAAGATGATGGCAAAGGCGATGATGCCAGCAGTGTTCTCGTGGTGGATGAAACCTAGGTGTGCGGCTAGGCCATCGTAAAATTTCCCGGCAACGATTATGCCCGCGACCAGCCCGATAAGGGCGATGAAGCCACGGATGAAACCCATAGCGAGCCCACCGATGAGCGAAGCGACAAGCGAGATGGTGATTAAAATATCAAGCCAGTTCATAATCCTCCTTGCAAGATCTCCTTACCCTCCCAGTTCCTGTGCTCTTTTGTAAGCTGCAACTACTGCCCGTCCGATGAGATCGGCGAATTTGCCTTCCTCAAACACTTTGAGTGCTGCGGCGGTGGTACCTCCGGGCGAAGTGACGTTGCTTCTTAGCTCTGTCAGATCTTGGCCGGACCTTTGGACGTATTCCGTTGCCCCAAGCACCGTCTCGAGTGCGAAGAGGCGGGCAAGTTCTGGAGTGAGCCCTATGTTCTCACCTGCCTTTAGAAGTGCTTCCAGGAACAGGAATACGTAGGCTGGGCCAGAGCCTGAGACGGCTGTGGCCATATCTAGCACGGCCTCGTCTGGCGTATAGACAGCTTGCCCCATCATCTTAAGGATGACCTCGGCAGTTGCACGGTCTGCGGCAAGGGTATTCTCGGTTGCCGTCCATACTGTCATGCCCTTGCCTATCTGTGCTGGGGTGTTGGGCATGGCGCGTACGATGTTCTCATGCTCCAATCCTTGGCAGAGAGTGGCTAATTTCTTGCCAGCAATAATCGAGATGACGAGTTGGTTGCTACGGAGACTTCCCTTAAGTTCGCGAGCCACTTCGTCCACATGTTGAGGTTTTACGGCGAGAATGACCACGTCTCCCCGCACGGCAGCTTCCGGGTTATAGCGCGTAGTAAAGACCCCGTACTTTTGCTTAAGGTACGCCTGCCGCTCAGACTTGGTGTCGGCAACAACGACATCATCTGGGCGGACGAGTCTGTGAGTGATAAGGGCGGATAGGATTGCCTCGCCCATATTGCCACCGCCGATTAAGGCGACTTTCACGGTCTCACCACCAAGTTGATCAGCCGGCCTGGCACGTAGATACACTGGACGATCTCTTTTCCGGACGTGTGTGCTTGAACTTTGGCACTGGCCATGGCCATGGTGCGCGCCTCATCCTCGGCTATATCTGGAGCGACCAATAGCTTGTCGCGCAATTTGCCGCTTACTTGGATGAGCAGAGGTATAGTTTCCGCCTGGGCGAGCACTTCATCCCATTTGGGCCAGCTCTGACTGTGGATGCTGTATGGTAAGCCTCGGCGTGCCCATAGCTCCTCGGCGAGGTGTGGTGCGGTGGGGGCGATCATTAACAGGAGCGCCTGCACAGACTCATTCCAAAGGTGCTCACTGATGCCGCCCGTCTCCCTCGCCTTGTTGAGTTGGCTGGCGTACTCCATGAGTGCCGCGAGCATGGTATTGAAGTGGAGCCTCTCCATATCGCCCGAGACGCGTCTTATGGTCTGGTGAGTGGTGCGCTGCAGCGCACGCTCCGCCGCCTCATCCCAATTTTTTATCTTGTATGGTTCCAGTGCTAACGTCCAGACGCGATTAAGGAAGCGCGACAGTCCCGAGATGCCTGAGTCATCCCAGTCGCCGCCTTGCTCCCATGGTCCAACGAACATGATGTAGGCGCGCACCGTATCCGCGCCTAGCATCTGTACATAATCATCAGGATTGACCACGTTACCCTTAGACTTCGACATCTTCTGATGCTGGCATGTGATGACCCCCTGATTGAAGAGGCGAAGGAAAGGCTCATTAAAAGAAAGAAGCCCCATATCGCGCAGGGCTTTGACGAAGAAACGGGCATAGAAGAGGTGCATCACGGCATGATCGGCCCCGCCGGTATAGATATCTATCGGCATCCATTGTTGCACCTGCCTTGAGTCATAGGCTGCCTCTGAGCAGTGCGGGGAGCAGTAGCGCAGGAAATACCATGACGAACACATGAAAGTGTCCATGGTGTCCGTCTCGCGCTGGGCTTGCCCGCCGCAGTTGGGGCAGGTGGTCTTAAGGAAGACTTTATGGTAGGTGAGGGGCGAGTCTCCGCCGGGACGGAATTCGGCATCCTCTGGCAGGAGGACCGGTAAATCTCTCTCTGGCACGGGCTGAAGGCCGCACTGCTTGCAATAGATCATAGGGATGGGCGCACCCCAATAGCGCTGGCGGGAGATGAGCCAATCGCGCAGTTTATAGCTTATGGAGGGACACCCCCAGCCCTGAGCTTCTAGGTGTTTCGTGATATCCCTGGCTCCGTCGGTATTAATCGTGCCATTGAACATGCCGGAGTTTACCATCCGGCCAGGGCCGGTGTAGGCTCCGGAGAGCGCTTCTTCCTCCTGCCAGTTTGGTGGGGCGATCACCACTTTCATGGGCAAGTTGTAACGTTTGGCGAAAGCGAAGTCGCGCTCATCATGGGCGGGTACCCCCATGACCGCGCCTGTACCGTAGGATAGTAGCACATAGTCGGCGATGAACACGGGCACGCGCTCGTCGTTCAAGCGATTGGTGGCGTAGGCACCGGTGAAAACGCCGTCCTTTTCCTTATCGACGGAGAGTCGTTCAATCTCCGTTCGCATGCGCACCTGGCGAATGTACTCGTCTATGGCAGTACGGCGATCGGGGGCAGTAATGCTCGCTACGAGTGGGTGTTCTGGGGCGAGTACCATGAAAGTCACACCATAGGCGGTGTCGGGGCGGGTGGTGAAAACCTTTATTTCCCCAGGGTTGCCCGATGTGTTGCTATCTCCGCTTTCGAGGGCGAACGCAATCTCTGTGCCCTCGCTCCGCCCCACCCAATTGGCCTGCATGGTCTTGATGCGTTCCGGCCAGTCCAAATGGTCATGCCGCATGAGTTCATCGGCGTAGCGCGTGATGCGAAAGAACCATTGCTCCAGGTCACGCCGTGCGACCGGAGCCTCGCAACGCCAGCATGAGCCGTCTACCACTTGCTCATTGGCGAGAACTGCCTTGCAGGCGGGACACCAGTTAACCGGAGCCTTGGCGCGGTAGGCCAGCCCTGCTTCCCAGAGTTTTATGAAGAACCACTGCGTCCATTTATAGTACTCAGGCAGACAAGTCACCACCTCGCGGCTCCAGTCATAAACGGCACCGATGCTTTTAAGTTGGCGGCGCATGTTCTCTACGTTTTTCATAGTCCAGGTGTAAGGGTGGACGCCATGCTTGATGGCTGCGTTTTCGGCAGGCAGACCGAAAGCGTCAAATCCCATGGGGTGTAACACGTTGAAGCCTTGCATGCGTTTGAAGCGCGCAAAAACGTCCGACGGGGCCATGGCGTACCAGTGGCCGATGTGAAGATCTCCTGAAGTGTAGGGGAACATGGTGAGGGCATACCACTTTGGACGCGAGTCGTCACTGCGCATCTCGTAAAGGCGGTCGGCCTCCCAGCGCGCCTGCCATCTAGGCTCAATTTCGGCAGGGATATACTTGTCAATCATCGTTTTACCTCGGTCGCAAGAGCACGATCTTTCCTGTACCTAATTCTAGCAAGGTGAGAAAAGGGGTGCAATTTTGTTCACACAGGCGTGGTGATTATGAGTAGGTTTTTGTAGAATCCTGCTATCGGATCTGACTGCCAGCGCTGGGGCAATGGCTAACAAGGATACAAATGGGTAATACCAAGCGGGTACTTCCCCGTAGTGAGCGGCTTTGTTATAATGCCAACGTGGTTGCCTATCTTTCCTTACCCGCTGTCCGAATGGTGGCTTGGCAAACAGAGGTGATCGTGCCGATAGACGGGGGCGAAGCCCTGTCTGGTGGTACCGGATGGGGATGGTTTATGAACCAAGCGCTTCCCATATTAAGCATTGCCGCCGTTGCTCTAATTTTGTTTTGGGCGGTGCGAGTCGCTGTTCCCCGGGTTGTGGAGCGCTCAATGCACTTCAGTGGTAAAAATAAGCGAGCGCGCGACCATATCGCTCGGCGAACACACACCCTGAGCAATCTCCTGGTGAACACGGCAGGTGTTGCCATCGCTTTGATTGCCCTGATGACGATATTGGATAAGTTGAATGTCCCCATCGCGCCCCTCTTGACGGGTGCTGGTATCGCGGGGGTGGCGGTTGGGTTGGGGGCGCAGAGCTTAGTGAAAGATCTGATATCGGGGATCTTTATCTTAGCGGAAGACCAGTATAACCGAGGCGACGTGGTGGAGGTGGCTGGGGTGACCGGCATGGTGGAGGAGATTGGTTTCCGCCGTACAGTGTTGCGCGATACAAGCGGGACCCTCCACACCATTCCCAACAGCGCCATCACCTTAACTAGCAACTACACGCGTGATCTCTCGCGCATTAACCTGGATCTGCCCGTGGATTATGGTACTGATTTGGACCGCGCCATGGACATCATCAACCGCGTAGGCGAGGAGTTGGCGAAAGACAGCCGCTTCGGCAAGTCCATTATCTCGCCTCCCAAGGCGCTACGCGTTAACAATTTTGCGGACTCTGGCATTGAAATCAAAGTTGTCGGGGACACTGCGCCTGGCAGCCAGTGGGAAGTGGCCGGAGAGTTTCGCCGCCGCATCAAGCAGGCCTTTGATACGGAGGGCATAGAGATCTCTTGGCCTCGCGTTAAGCTATATTTGGTAGGGAACACCAATCATGCCTGTCCCAGGTGTCAGCGTCTAGTACCGCACGGGGCTACTGCCTGCCCTGGCTGTGGTACCGCCATCCGCTCAACAGGATCATAACCTTACTGACTTTCTGGCGTTGTATGTAATGGCGATATGGCATGAGGCCATTCATGATCGACAACAGCTAGGAGTCAACAATGAGTAAATCACCAATTCTGGCATTGCTTCTCACGCTGACATTGATCCAGTCCATGGCGGGGTGCGCTACCGCGGCTATTAAGGCCGATGACGGTCAGAAGAAGCTTGCTGAGCTCTCGGGCTTGGCGGGTACATCCTGGGTGCTGGATAGATATGGCGACCTCGTTGCGCTTACGGCGGTCTTAGATGGCACCCGCATCACTCTCAGGTGGAACGAGAATGCGGATGCTGTGAGGGGCAATGCTAGTTGCAACACGTATGGCGGGGCAGCTAGCATTCAGGGCGCCTTGATCACGATCGGCGGTATCTATCATACGGAGATGGCTAGCATTAATCCGGAAGTCATGGCGCAAGAAGCTGTCTACCTTGCTCTGCTCAGCCAGGTACGGTCTTGGGATGTAGTGGGGGATATACTCACCACTACTTGTGTGGGTGGCGAGGTATTGGTCTATAACAGGGATAACAACATCTCTGCGGTGCCTCTTGCCAATCTGGCGAGTACCAACTGGAAACTCGACTCTTTCGGTGCAGGCGAAGTGGTAAGTTCTGTCATAATTGGCACTAGTATCACCCTGTTCTTCAGTGAGGATACCGCCCGGGTTTCCGGCATGTGTGGCGTGAACGGCTATAGCGGAGAATGCTATATTGATGACGCTGAGATCAAAGTTTCTGGTATCATATGTACCATGATGTTTAGTGACGACCCACCCGGTTTATGGAGTCAAGAAAACAACTTCATTGACTTACTGGGCAAGGCGGAGAGTTTTAGGGTGTTTAACCATACGCTGACTATCTATTGTCAGAACGGGGCATTCTTAGTTTTTACGGTGGTTTAGGGGCGCCGCATTCCAGTGCCGAAAAATGCGGGCTATGTTCGGGGGAGCATATGGCCCATGGTCTTTGCCGACTCTGGCATCCAACCAGGCCTTGAGAGAGGATGCCCTGGCTGCCAAGCTTCCATCGGTTTCGCTATTTGCCCCAATCCTCTTCGGCCTGCTATGATTTTGCAAATGTATTAAAGTGTTGTTTTGGGTTCCGATTACCCTAGAAGCGGGGAGAGGCCTTGGAGTCTATTCTAATTATCATCGCGGTTAATCTGTTTATCTTTCTCTCGGTCAACGTACGCCCTGATCTGTTGAACTCTCTGGCGCTAACTCCGGCTGAGGTCTGGAGCCATCCTTGGCAACTTATCACCAGTGCCTTTACCCATAGGGAAATCTTCCACATCTTCGCCAATATGTTCACCCTCTATTTCTTTGGCACGGCAGTGATGCAGCTATTGGGCACGCGCCGCTTCTGGATCATATATCTCGTAGGCGGGGTCATGGGCAGTCTGTTCTTTGTTGCCCTCTCATCTCTGACTGGCACTCGGTATGTCTCGGCCATTGGGGCATCGGGGGCAGTTTTCGCCTTGGGTGGGGTGCTGGCCGTACTACGCCCACAAATGCGAGTGGTAGTTTTTCCTATCCCTGTTCCCCTGCCACTGTGGGTGGCGGTCCTGGGTGGCTTTGCGATACTCTCGTTTTTTAGAGGCATCGCTTGGCAAGCGCATCTAGGAGGGCTCCTTTTTGGTGTGGTGGCAGGATACTTCTTCAGGCAACGCCGGTATTAGGATAATGCAACGATCAAACCCGGCAGATCCCAGGAGAGAGGTTGTTATCGTCTGTTTTTCAGCTCTTCTTTCAAGCTTTCCAGGTTGCGCCGGAGATTTCGCTCTTTTTGCATGAGCGCGAAGACGTAGATAAAAACCCCGACCCAAACGACAGCGAACGCCGCCGCGATGTAGTTTGCGTTGGTAAACATTTATTCTTCTCCTTGCAATTCTTTCAGTTTAGCAATCGTCCATTCATCATCTTTAAGATGAAAGCGGAAGAGCATGAGTGCTGTGAAGAGCAGGCTGAAAGCGACAACCCCCGTCACCAACGTCAGGACCATTCCCGGCTCGTTCAGTTCGAAAGCTACGCCTCCAGGGTGTACCCGTCGGGAAACGAAGAGGGTGAGGATGACAATAGGTACGTCAACGAAGCCGATGATGCCGAAGACTGCGGCAAACCGTGCCTTTTGCTCTGCCCCGGCGATGTAGGCGCGTAACAGGAAGTAGCCCACATAGATAATCCACAGCACAAGCGAGCTGGTGAGGCGCGCTTCCCAAGTCCACCACACACCCCATTCGGCCTTGCCCCAAATAGAGCCGGTTAGCAGGAAGAGGGTGGTAAAGAGCAACCCTAGCTCCGCTGCCGCAGAACTCACCATGTCCCAGTAGATGCGCCGTGTTTTGAGGTAGGCGATGCCCGCGATGAACACAACCAGGAAACCCGCCAGGGCGATCCAGGCTACTGGAATGTGGAGATAGAAGACGGGGTTGTGCTGCATGGCGGTGCTACCCGTTTTGGAGGGGATGAGCAAAAAGTTCATAAGAATGGCCGCCGTCACCAGTACGGCGCTTAACAAGAGCAGAATTTTAGTGCGCACAATCGCTCCTTACGATAGGTCATTAGCGCTTACTCTTCGATCACATAAGAGAATACCAGAAATGGCACCGTCAGGAAAATAACATCAAAGGAGATAAGGATGATAAGCCATACGGCCATGTCGCTGAAGCCTCCCCCGTCCAGTGCCAAAGCTGAAGACTCTACCACGGCGATGATGACCGGGCTCACTATGGGCAGGAAGAGAATGGGCAATACCATCTCTCTCGCGCGGGTATTAACGGCGAGGGCGGCAAAGACGGTGCCTATGGCGGTAAAGCCTATCGTTCCCAAAGCGGTTACCGCCAGGATCTCAATTTGGAAGACATTGATGTTGAATAGCAGGGCAAAAATGGGCAGGACCACCGCTTCCACCAGCAGCAAAAAAAACAGGGTACCCAACATCTTGCCCAGATAAATTGCCTCCCGCTCGGCGGGGCAAGCCAGCAATCCTTCCAGACAGCCCTCCTCTTTCTCGGGTATGAATGTGCGGTTCAGGGCTAACACCCCAGCGAATGCGAAAGCCACCCACAATACCCCCGGCGCGATCAAGGTCATGGTTGCCACATCTGCCGTGAAAGCAAAATTGAAGATGACGAGTACTAGTACGGCGAAGACCAACACAGAGGTGATGATCTCGCGGGAACGGAGCTCAGCTACCACATCCTTGTGGGCGACGGCCAAGGCCTGTCGCCAAAAACTCATGGATGCTCTCCTGTCGTGTGTACATAGGCCTCACTGAGGCTAGTGAGGGTAAGCACATCGCCCTGTGCACTCCAGGCGATCTTGCCCCTTCCCAGCACGATTGCCTCGTTTGCCACGGCAAGCGCCCGCTCGAAGTTGTGGCTGGTAAAGATAATGGTGCGGCTTGGGGCATCATGCCGCAGTATGTCCCACATGGACGCAAGGGCTTGCGGGTCAAGTCCCGTCTCCGGCTCGTCCAGCATTAAGATGGAAGGTTTGTGGATCAGAGCTCGTCCCAACGATAAACGCTGGAGCATACCGCGAGAAAAGGTTGCCGCACGGTCATGGCGGCGGGCAGTGAGCCCTACCAGAGAAAGGATCTCTCTGGTTCGCTCTCTGGGCTCTGCTACTCCGTACATACGCCCGTAAAAAACGAGGTTTTCCTCGGCGGAGAGTGCCCCATATAGATAGCTCTGGTGTGATACCAATCCGAGATGCCCACGTGCCTCCTGGGCGTGCTCTTTAAGATCCAAGCCGTCTATGAACACCTGTCCGGAGGTAGGGCGCATGACGCTAGCCAAGGTCTTGATGAGAGTGGTCTTACCAGCACCGTTGGGGCCAAAGATAGCCAGGGTGACACCTTTCCCTACCCTGAAATTCAGCCCGCGCAGTACTTTCGTGTTGCCAAAAGACTTAACCAAACCTCGAGCTTCAATAGCGGGTGAGGATAAACTATTCATGGGTATGACCTTGGCTACTGCTAATGGCATAATGGCACGATAGTATGGACGCAATCACTGAATACAAAGCTTGCTATCTCTTACTCATGCAATTAGACACTAGTCGTCTTCGTTACCAGTAGCCTTTTTCGCCGGGGCGGAGAAAGCCCACAACCCACCTATGAACAAAACAATACTACCGATCCAAATCCATGCCACCATGGGATATATTTTGATACTGACACCAACGACATCTTGGGACATATCTATGTGCCAGAGGCTGATATACACATCGTCGGCTAGAGTTGAGCGTACGGAGGCTTCATAAGTGAGGAGATCGCTGGTAGCGTAATAATTAAGCGAGGGGCTAATGGTGCCGAGGAGCTTATCCCCTCTCCTAAGTTCGAAATCTGCGGTCACGATCGTGGGGGTATCGGTGGAGGAGGTGGTGTAACCGTTGTAGGTCAGGGTATAGGCTTGCGCTTGGACTGGCTGGCCGGCGGATAAAACGAGATCGTCAAGGTGAACACTGTATGCCGATGAGCCTGTAATGCCCACGGCGATGATGACGATGGCGATATGGACAATATAGCCACCGTAACGGGCGCGGTTGGCCGAGAAGAGGTGATGGCATGCTCGGAATAGGCCCCCTTTCTTACCGACGCGGTACTGGGTGATATCGCGTGCCCATTTGGTGATGGTGGCGAAAAGAGCAAAAGCCAAAATGAACCAAGATACCATGACATGCCATTTACCGGTAGGGCCGGTGCCGAAGAAGATGAAGATGACCAATGTGACCACCAGTGCCCCGGCTGTAGGCCAAATGAGAGCGCGTCCGAAATGGGCAAGCCTGGGCTTCTTAAAACCTACCAGCACACATAACCCAGAGAGCAGGATGGCCGCAAGGAATACTGGTACGGCCGTGCCGTTGAAGAAATGAGCCTCTTGTTCAACCTGAGGACCGGTGAAGTGGCTGAAGAAAGGGTACATGGTGCCGATGAAGATAGCTATGGTGGCAAGCGCGAAAAGCAGATTGTTGACGAAAAAAGTCGTCTCCCCAGAGATTATGGCATTGTCGCCCGGCTCGTCTTTGAGGTCCTGCCAGCGCTTGATGACCAAGGCAAGCGCTCCAAACAACACAATGGCCATGAATGCTACGAATACCGGCTCGGCCGGGGTCCCGCCGAAAGTGTGTACCGAACTGAGAATATCGCTTCGGGTGAGGTATGCCCCAAAGATAGTCAGAAAGAAAGCAAAAATAATAAAAGCCATGCTCCAGATCTTATTAAGACCGCGCCGCCGCCACATCATAGTGGCATGGAGAAAAGCAGTGACCAGTAGCCAAGGCATTAGACCAGCGTTCTCTACCGCATCCCAGGCCCAGTAGCCGCCCCATCCAAGCTCGTAATAGGCCCACCACGCGCCAAGCAGATTGCCTATTCCCAAGAATGTCCAGGAGGCAAGTGCCCAGCGGCGGGCGGAGATGAGCCACTGGCTGTCCAGGCGGCGGGTGATGAGGGCGCCTATGGTCATGGCGAAAGGGGCCAAGGCGAGTGCCCAGCCTATGAGTAGGGCTGGTGGGTGGAAGATCATGCCTGGATTTTGGAGCAGTGGGTTCATACCTTGGCCGTCAGTTGGTATGGGATAGAGGCTGTCGAAAGGGTTTTGGAGGAAGATGATGATCAGAAAGAAAATCTCGGTGAAGAGGACAATGGTCAGGGTATAAGCAGCGACATTTTTTGATACCTTTCCACGCCATAAAAGCACTGCGCCCACGATGGCTACCAGCCAGCCCCAAAATAATAGCGAGCCCGGGTTGCCTGCCCAAAGCGCCGAAATCAGGTAGATGAGGGGGGTGCTACGCGTTGATTCGAGATAAACATATCTCATGGAGAAATCATGGGAAAGGAGAGCTAGCAACAGCACGGCTACGGCGAGCGTCATAAAACTGGCAACAAGGAATGTAGCTTGGCGCCCCTGGCGGGCAAGAGATTCTCGGCCGGGGCGGGCACTCAGTAGAAAAGCGGCGATGCCGAAAAGCGCCGTCACCATGGTGAGTATCAGCAGGGCATTGCCGAGAAATGACATATGCTACTCCTAAAAAAAGTTTCCAACCTGAACTACGCCGTCCCCCTGGAATGGGTTGACCGCGCACCGCAAACAAAAAACCCTATGGCGGGAAAGGCCGTGGGCTAGTCTTTGGAGGTGCATTTGGTTATGATGCTGGTGGCCTGAAAGACTCCGGTCGCATCTAGCTTGCCCTTCACCACGGCTAAGCGTCCTGGCTCAAAGGCATTGGGTACCTGGCCTTGATAGACTACAGGCAGGCCGACGGGGAGCCCGGTTGCGTCCAGCAGGGTGAATTGAAAAACGAAGTCGTCCATTGTAAGGTCGGTGCTGATCTCGCCGTTTATACTGGTGATCTTGTCCGTCATGAGTGTGCTCTGGCCCAGGAATTCACTAACCTCATAATAGTAGGTACCGCTGCCCATGACACCGATATAGCCCAGTACTGCAACGGCAACAATAATGATAGCCCCACCGATGATAAGCTTCTTGTGATTTTTCATAAGTAGATCCCGCTTAGCATTATATCACAATCAGATAGTTCTATTTCCCGTCTTTGACAGTTTGAGAAGCTGAAAATCCCAAAAGGCAGTCAACTCACGAATAAATATTTTCAAAAAGAGGGTAAAAAGCGTCTTATTGTATTGAGTAATGTTGCGTAATGTGTTATAATAGCCCATACTTTATTCATTGAGGTTTGCGCTATGAGACTTAGCATTTCTAAATCGAAAAACTCCGAGACCCTATATGTGATTAAGTCCACCTATGTTAATAAGAAGCACTCTTCTAAAATTGTCGAGAAGCTCGGTTCACCTGCTGATATTAAGAAAAGGCATCCCGACTCTGATCCTTACGATTGGGCTAAGGGATACATTCGAAAATTAACCAAGGAAGAGCAAACAAGCCGACGCGAAATCCTTGTCAAGTATTCGCCTATTAAGCCTATTCAAATAAACGAAGCTCGTTTGTTTAATGGCGGATACCTCTTTCTTCAGCAGATTTACAACGAGCTTGGTATTTCGGTTCTGTGTAATGACTTGAAGAAACGCCATCGATTCACTTTTGATATTGCTGAAGTGCTTGCATGTCTAATATACTCCAGAATACTTCATCCATCGTCTAAGTTAGAAACGCATCATTATTCTCAGTCGTTATTGGAACCTTCTGAGTTTGATATACAGCATGTGTACCGTTCATTAGAAGTATTAGCCAAAGAGAGCGATTTAATTCAAGCCACGATTTATAAGAACTTTAAAAATGTTGCCAAGAGAAATGATAGGATTCTCTACTATGACTGTACGAATTATTTTTTCGAGATGGAGCAGGAAGATGGATTAAAGCAATATGGTATTTCGAAGGAGCATCGCCCAAATCCCTTAGTGCAAATGGGGCTTTTTATGGATGGAGATGGCATTCCTCTCGCTTTTGAAATCAACGCCGGGAATACTAACGAGCAAACCACGCTTATCCCGCTAGAGAAGAAAATCCTATCTGACTTCAAACATTCAAGATTCATTGTTTGTACAGATGCCGGATTATCTTCATATGCCAATCGTAGATTCAATAATCTACAGCACCGTTCATTTATAACAACTCAATCCATCAAATTGCTCAAGGAACACTTAAAGCAATGGGCTCTTGATCCAAAAAACTGGAAGCTTTCGGAAAACGGCAAGACTTACAACATATCCGAATTAGATGAAGAGAAACATTTTGAGAGTATGTTCTATAAGGACAGATGGATTCATGAGAATGGATTGGAGCAGAGACTGATAGTTACTTATTCTCTCAAGCATCGTAATTACCAAAGAAATGTACGTAATTCACAAATTGAGCGTGCTGAAAAACTGATTAGTAAAAGACCAAAAGCAATCAATAGAGCGAATCAGAATGACTATAAACGCTTTATAACTCAGGCATCTATCACAAATGACGGAGAGGTGGCTGAGAACGTGATGTATGGCTTTAACGAAGAACTTCTCTCTGAAGAAGTAATGTATGATGGATTTTATGGAGTATGTACGAACATTGAGGATGATGCGCAAGGAGTCGTATCAATCAATCGAAGAAGGTGGGAAATAGAAGAGTGCTTTAGAATTATGAAGCATGAATTTAAAGCCAGGCCAGTATTTCTAAGCCGTGGTGACAGGATTAAGGCGCATTTCCTCACTTGTTTCATTGCCTTGATTGTATTTAGAATATTGGAAAACAGACTGGAAAACAGATATACCTGTACTGAAATCATAAGAACACTAAGAACCATGGATTTTCATAAAATCAAAGGGGAAGGCTTCCTGCCATCTTATACCAGAACGGACATTACTGACGCATTACACGATGCTTTTGGTTTCAGAACAGACTACGAAATAGTTACCACAAAACAAATCAAAAAAATAATTAGCTTAACCAAGAATGCAGGAAATAATACTCACAAATAGTATGTATTCTTAGCACTAATTTCAGGCTCGAATTTGTAACCTCTAGCCTTGGTTTTTCTCTGTCAAACTGTCAAAGATGGGATT
>JGI24702J35022_10000252_pt1 | contig 30602 bp, 29 predicted proteins | sample TergutTh196P4_FD_35022 | JGI IMG/M metagenome (IMG submission 35022)
CNTTATGTTCTTTGCTTTTTTCGGCTTCATTTCGTTTTCACCTTCGGTGGGCTTCATTTATCGTTATTCCGTTATGGTTTCGGTTTCGGGTTTGGTTTTTGTTTGTTATTTCCCCTGCGCAGCGCAGAGCGTTGCGTTGGGGATCGATCGTCAGTATTTTTCTGAAAATGCTGCCGTTGTTTTTCATGACGGCATTTTGTGAATGTGATGTCTGTAAGTTCGGTGTTCTGTTTTTGGGGGTTGATGATCTGTTTGAGGGGTATGATAAAAGTAAGTTCTCTGTGCGCAGACGGTTATAACAGCGGACGCTGACAGATAACGCCGTTCCCGTACCGTTTGCTGTAAATGCGACTGCCGACCCGCTGCGTGATTTCACCAGATCTGTTTTCCCGCGGCCCATATCGCTCCCCCTTAACGGTGCCACGTTAATGGATTAACAATCCTCTACCAAATATAAAAACTGTAGTGTTTCTTTATGATATTCTTTAATCGCGTTAACTTTATGTGCGGATGCGCATAATTTTACGTATATGTGCGTATAATTTACAGATTTGTGCGCACGGTTTTAATAGCGTTCCCGCCATATTCGGGAACATGGGCGCTTGGGATATCGTTAAAATGGCCATCGTCCGCAGAAGGCTTTTGGCCAACCGTATACCTGACGATTCCGTTTATCCGCTTGAGACGTGGATAGCGATCAAAGCGTCAATGACGGCGAAGAGCGAACGCGAGCTTAAGATGATCATCGGAAAGAAGGCGCACGATGATATCGTGCGCAGCGATATCAATGAATATCAGCTGTTCCGTCTGAGGGAACAGATACGCTACGTTAAAGAGAATTCACCGTTCTACCGCGAGAGATTCAAAAATTTGAATGCTGATGATATCAGAACGCTTGATGATATCGGAAAAATTCCTTTCACATATCCTTCCGACCTTGCCGAGGCGCCGATGACGTTCATGGCCGTCTCGAGGACGAAGACGGCAAGAGAATTCACCACCACCGGGACAACAGGAAAAAGAAAGTCCGTCGGTTACACGAATAATGACCTTATTTCAAAAGTTGATATAATCGCGTCGGCGCTGAAAGGCGTGGGGATGTCCGGTAACGACGTTCTGCATATCATGTTCCCCGCCGTTGATGCGTGGGACCCGAGCTTGATGCTTGCCGGTGCCTGCAGGGTTGCCGGATACGGATCGTCCGCGTGTTCGAGTTCCGATATAAAGGAGCAGGCGGACGTGATCATCAGCAGCGGTTCAACGCATATCATCGGACTGCCGTCGTTCATCTACAGAGTTACGATGTTAATGAGTTCCGAGATCGATCTCCGTAAGCTTGGTATCAGGAAGATAATCTCAACGTCGGAGCCTTTATCGGAAAGTATGCGTGAGAAGTTACAGAACGCGTGGGGATGCAGCGTGCTGGACGTATGGGGCATGACGGAATTCGGATTAGCGTGTGCGATAGAATGCGATGTGCGTGACGGCCTTCATACCGATGAGGCGAATCTTCTGTATGAGGTCGTTGACCCTGATACCGGGGAACGTGTGCCTGACGGCACGCAGGGGGAACTTGTGCTTACTTCGCTGACCGCGGAGGCGACGCCCCTCATACGTTACCGTACGAGGGATATCGCCTCGATGATATCTCCGCCTTGCGGATGCGGTTCTGTCTTTAACAGAAAACTTATGAAACCGAGCGGGCGCATGGACATGCAGTTCAAGGTCGGGATGGGCTATAAGATATATCCGGTGATGTTCGATGAAGTTCTGTTCTCAAACGGTAACGTCATCGATTACCGGATGACGATAACGAAAGAAGGGTTCAGGGATGTCCTTACGTTCGAAGTTGAGTCTAAAGATAAGAGTGATGAGGTCCGTAAAAATATTGTTTCTTTGGTATCGGACATCATGGAGATAAAGGACGGCATCAATGACGATCTTATCGATATTCCGAGAGTAACGTTCACAGATATCGGAGCGATGGAATATTCCGCCAAGGCAAAGAAGATCGTTGATGCGCGTGAGAGCTTTGATGTCTGATGCATCATAGACCCTCTTGATCGTTATCGGCTCGTTATCGTATCATTTATCGTATCGTTACCGGCCATCACAGACCTTAATGGTGAAAAATACCGACTCTTCGGGAAACTGAGTGCCACCGGAGTGCCAATTGAGTGCCACCGGAGTGCCACCGGAGTGCCACCGGAGTGCCACCGGAGTGCCACCGGAGTGCCACCGGAGTGCCACCGGAGTGCCACCGAAAAAAAAAACACGGCGACAAGAAACGGTCATTTCGATCTTGAGACCGGGATTAGTTATTTCAACGAACGGTCAATTATTTCAGATGCCGGATAGAAAAGACCCAGACTCTAATTTTTTACCGGCTCATTGGATCCGGACAAAATCACTTTACGTTACCGAACAGCCGAGCGCAGGTTCGTTTGCGCGGACATTTACACGGACATTTACACGGACATTTACACGGACATATCAGAAAAACGTATGTGAGCTGTCCTCATGATAACGCATCGGACCGCCCGAAGGGCGGCCGATGCGCTTTCTGATGCGTTCTTCGATTAACACCTGGGTTTTCACTGAATTGTGCTGTGACCGATGAACGCCTTCCTTCTGTACATCGTGTCGCCGTTCGACGCGGTACAGTTGAACAGACAGAACGGTATTAATTTACCGTCCGGGGTTACCGTATGGATGCAGCAGCGTTCCCATCTTTCCGTCTCGCCGGTCCACACGTCCTGGAAGGCCATCGCCGACACCGTCAGATAATGCGTCTGCGCCCTGCTGACGAACGACCTCCATGTTTTGTCCTCGGAACCAGAAGGTCCGTCCATCGTGTCCTCGATGAACCTCCATAATTTTGATACTTCGGTCCTTGTCTTGTCCGCGATGTCGTCGGTCTTCGTGGGCGGTCCCAGCGCCATCGTCGTCAGCGGGAATAACGAACCGTCGGGTAACACGACAGATAACGATTTCATGTCGCAGTGGACGTTCGAGCAGGACGTCGGCAGGAAATTATCGGCTTTGAGCATTCCCATCGTTTGCTCTTCAATAGCCTTGGCAAGATCGGGAAGCGTTACGCGATCCTTATCTTCGGGTTCGTTGGGATATCTTCCGAAATAAGTTATCGGCTGGAAATGAACGCCTTTCACCGTCGGCACGTTGAGCGCCGCGAATTCTATTATCCTGCCTACGTGATCAAGATTGATATTAGGCGATACCGTAACGACAAGCGTCACGCCCACACCTGCCTTTGAACAATTCTCGATCGCTTTTTTCTTCACGTCGAACATCGGGCGTCCGCGCGTCTTCTGATATATTGCGTCGTCAACGCCGTCGAACTGGAAGTAAAATGAATCTATGCCCGCGTCAGCCAATGCCTTCAGGTATTCTTCGTCCTGTGATATGCGTAATGCGTTCGTGTTCACTTCGATGTGCTCTATTCCCATATCTTTGGCCATCTTTATTATTTCCGGAAGGTCGTCGCGTATCGTTGGTTCGCCGCCGCTTAACTGGACGACGCGCGGACTTTTTACGTGATCAACAACGGTCTGAAACATTTTTCTTATCTCATCCTTCGAAGGATGATATCTGTAACCGCATCCGTTGGCGGATGCGAAACATATCGGGCAGTTGAGGTTGCACAGATTTGTTACTTCAACGACGTTCAGACAGGTATGCTGTTTATGCTCGGCGCAGAGACCGCAGTCCTGCGGGCAGTCCTTCATCTCTTTGACAGCATACTTCTCCGGAGGCTTCGGAACTGCCGCGAACTCGTACAGATATTTGTAGTGCTCCGCACCGGTCCATATCTGCGTCCTCCACGAACCGTGCTCCCTGCATTCCTTTACGATGTATACTTTATCATCATCAGCGACCTTTTCCGCTTTTATCGTCTTAAGGCAAACGGGACATAACGCAGACGTCTCTCCGAGCTTTTCCGTCATGAACGGCAGATATTCTGAACGGTGATAAAACTATGCTTGATATGCATCCGTATCATCATAATTCGGTGTGTGCGGTGCTCCGATCGATCATATCATCTTTTCGAAGAAGGGCAATGATGTCGTTCCGTCCTGCCGGGCGCAGCATTTATCGCGGGCTTACTGCATCACATCATGCAGTACAATGAATATGCATTTTAAACTGATATCTTCCCGACATAAGTGAGCCACGGACGCATATGTGCATCTCTCTGCACAAGGTATCCCGGACGGATCTCCTATTATCTTCAGACCCATTCCAGCAAACCGACAGAGCACTTTTTGGACGTGATCTTGAGTCACAATCTGCAATGCGACAGTAATAAATATAATAAACAGGGGCCACACTACAGGATTTATTGAGGGGATCGTATAAACGGAAAATATACCAATCCGCCGCTTAGGGAGGCAACATTTGCTATACATTATTTATCTGAAGGCTTTGGCTCTGACGAGCGTAATAAATTTATAGATGTCTTGAAAAGCAACGGATTCTCTGAAAAAGAAAAATGGGAACACTGTGATCGATGCGGGCGGTTTGGAAATGAAGACGGATCTGTGCTCATAAGTATGATAATGCCAGAAGTACGAATTCACAGACTTAATAATTATGACTGGGAACAGTTTAAAAAAGATATTTCTTTCTTTTCAGGAGAACTAACAAAAATAGTCGATCCGAATAAAATATCGAAAATAAGCATGAGATATACAAACTTAATAAGAAAAACCGACGGAGATTTTAAAGAATACATCAATTTATTCCCAACAACCACGAGGGAGCTGGAAAAGATTCAATATAAAGGATTCAGGGTCGCGATAACATCAAATACAGACAATCCGGAAGGTACTTGTACGATTGACGTTGGAAATGTGGTTTCTAAAGACGAACCTTGCATGCTGATAGAAATAGGCGTCCGTTCGAAGAATCAGGAAAACTTAGATGAATGGTGCGACAGCGCCCATAACAAAATCAAAGAAATGTTTGAAAGAGGTATAACAGATGCAGTACGGGACAAAATTAGATAATCGCGTTACATTCGAGCCGGTTTCAATAACGAGAGATGTTTACAGCATCATTTCAGAACTTGAGGACAATAATATTACTGTTTCGACCTCAAAAGAATTATGGGAATATCTCAATAATAACCGACACGTTTCAGGACACCTGCACGAAATTCAATATTTTGTTGAAAAAAAGATAAAGAACGCAAAAACAACAGTGGAACTGTCCGATGATCCTACTGATGTTTACATCCGGTTCATAATCAGGTCTGATAGATACGCGGATGAATTCATTGATATCGTTGATGATATTTCTCAAAAAATGTGTTTCTCCGATATTCTGATAACCTCGGATTTTAAAAAGGCATGACCATGGATTCTAACAATTTTAATTGGGTCGAATTCTATCATTTCGCTAATAGTCTTGATGGATGGTGTACGGTTCCCAAGGAAGTGATCTATCGTGTTGCTGTCAGCAGATATTATTATGCGGCATATAAATGTTTAATGAAATATGCAATGAAGAGGTGCCAGTACGTGCCAAAGAAAAACTCAGAAGATCACGGCGATCTGACATACCACCTGTCGTCTTACGGCGATCGCGACCCGGAACGTTTGAATGCGTCCGACAGGCTCAGGAGATTAAGAGAATACAGAAAACAATGCGATTACGAAGATGACGTTCAAAATATAGATGCTGTTTTTGAAGCGTCTAAAAAAAATTCCGAAAAAATACTCAAATTCACAGGAGATGTGAATTAACGCCTGTGCATTGAAAATTGAACAGCGGCGTTTGCGGAACACCTGACATTCGCTGCTCTCTTCGTCGTCCGAAATGATGATGACCGGTCTCACCTTGGATGACCCGTCCTCGTGCCATACTCTGGCAGACCAGATGCTCCATTGCTCTTTCAAGCAGATCAGTCATCCCAGTCTTTCGGAAATATCGTTCTTCCCTCAGGATCGCGCGGACCCGCCTGCTTAATATTTTTCAAAGCTTTCGCCGCATCGAACTCATCGAGCACATGATGCTTGCTGTAATGGTCCCGTATCAGTTCCAGAGGGATAGTATTGTTGCGCCCCTTGACATGGACCTGCTCCCACGGGCTGCCGTCGGTATGCGTTCTGTCAACGAGAGTCCCGGTAGCGAACCTTCCCAGATTTCGGGATATGTCTATCAGAAGTCTTACCTGCTCCGCGGTGAAAACATCGCTTGAATATTCGCCGGAGACCTTCCTTATCTGGTTCCTTCCGTGACCCTTGAACGTATTGTAAACGCTTGGTATGACCGGGCCGTAATCCCATGCCTCAATGTCCTCGGAGAACAGCGGTCCGCCTAATTTGACCGTGCTCCATGCCTGAGCTTCGTACACAAACTTCTCAAGACGCAGATATGTCATCGGATCGGGTGTGTCCCTGAAAAGGTCTATGAAAAAGTTTGCCACGTCGACCGCTGTTGCCATATTAATTGCGGTTAGTATGAACGTAAACTTTAATTTTACTGTCTTCCGCGCATGGTGCCCCGGCAGCGTATCTCTGCGGCATGACCATGCTTTCTGATCAGAACAAGGAATTAAAAGGAAAGGTAAAAGGTTTTGTTGTTCCTGAGACGAGATCCGCTTACGCCCTCTTCTGTGAGAAGAGCATCTCTGCTACCGCGAGCGTCTTGGCGGCGAGGTATTCCTCTATCCAAGATTCTCCGGATGCCGGGTCGACAAGGCTCGGGGCGCTTCTCGTGGCGCCCATGTAGGAAAGGTTCGTGTGACCCTTTCTTATCTTCGCGCCCGTCTTGACGTATTTCCACTCGGTGTCTGCGGTGTCCATGACGATGTCCTGGAGCTTCATCTTGTGCGCATACCCGGAGTTGATCCTTATCTTGCCGCCCTCCGCGGAGTAGTCCGCGTAAACGACAACATCGCCGAGCGTCTTCTTCGCGATGCACTTGGACCCGTTGGTGATCTTGTCCTTGGCCGCCTCTGCGGCCTCGATGACCTTCTTTATGTCGTCGACCTTAAGGCCTCTGCTCTCGATGGTCTTCGCAACCTCATCAGATATTAAGTATTCTGCCATTTAAATCACCATGTCCCGTATGTACCGAAGTCCCTGGCAGCCCTTGTCAGCGCAAGTAAGTTACCGGGTATCGTGTACGGAGGCGTCTCACAGCTTGTACCGAGGATGAATCCCTTCTTCGCGTCGCGGCCCGCGAGCAGGCTCTCTTTCGCCTGGTCATAGACCTTTGCCGGGTTGGGGTTGATCATCAGTTTCGTGTCTACCGAGCCCATCAGCGTCGTGACGTCCTGGAACTCCTTCTTCAGGAGGTCCGACGGGAACACCTTCGGTCCCTGGTAACCTATGTGCAGAACGTTGAACGGTGACCACAGGAGGTTCTTCTTGAACACTTTGTAGTCAGTCTCGTGGTTACCGCACAGGTGGTAGAACACCTGAGGTCCGGCGCCTCTCCTGAAGCACTGGTCCACATAGTAGCCCATCTTCTTCGCCGAGAACTCCTCTACCTGCTCATCCGCAAATATGTCGTTGTTGGCAAGAACGGAACCGACGATCAGCATCGCGAATCCGAACTTGTCGGCCATTGCCTCGGCACCGTTGATCGACGTCTCAACGTACGTGTCAACAAGCTTGTGCGCAAGGTCGGTCTCGGTGAACGTCCACATGATGAACTCCTCGACTCCGATCATCTCGGCTGCCGCGCCCACAAGGTCGAAACCGTATGAGATCGGGACGAGCGTGTGCCCGAGGTTCTGCTGCACATATCCGTACAGGTCGTAGAACAGCGGGACGGTCGATCCGGTCAGAAGGTCCGCCTTGCTTATCGGCTGCATCTTCTCAACGCCGTTGGCGTCGAGTATCGGTCCGGTCGGAATTGGCGGGAGCGTGTCCTTGTACTCCAGTGTCATGCCGAGGTCTCTTACCCACGGAAGTGAGAAGAACCAGTGCGTGACCGGAAGCAGGTCGTACAGCTCCGATATATATCCGACGCAGTGGATGCCCAGTTCGGGTTTCTCATAGAAGTCCCTGATCGTGAAACCGCAGTTCACGGCAGCGTTCGACAGGATGATCGGATCCACATCGATTCTGTCGTGGAAGTTGTCCACGAAGGGGCTCGCAAATCTCTTGGCGGCATTCGCATGCCAGCCGCTTAGGTCATTTTTCGGGAATAGTTCTTCGTAGCCCATATTAATCCCTATAGGCGGATAGGAAGAACGATATTTATACGTTTTTATATTAATTTTGCAACATTGTTTCATTTGATATACGCGTTAAGTCGCCTAATGTAACCATGTTGCATCATTGCTCAAAATACTTTACGAATGTTGCATTTTTCAGGATATCTTTTATCGCCGTACTTACCGTACGGGAAGTAGTGTTCTCATGACCCCGCGCCGTTTTGGATCATATTCGCGCACCCTCCCGGCGTGCGCGTCACTCCGCGCCCGGAGCGAGTAATTCAAATCCCGACGCATCGTCACGGATACGCTTCGAAGCGCATCCCTTAATTTCCCTGATGATGACTTCCATCACCAGCCAAACTTTAACGCCTGCCCTTGCGCATCCCGTAACGGACGACCCGTCACGTCCGCATGAACAGTGCATGTGCATCACCGGCACTCCGGCGGCGTCGGGGAATATTGTTCCCGTGCCCGTGAGCTCATGCGGTCCGTTCAGCTCATGATATAACGGAACTACAGGCGATGATAACGGTATCTGCGGGCCGACGACGAGTCTCGATCCTTTGCCGGCGCCGCCGACGGCGGTGACGGATGCCGCACTTATTCCGTGACGCGAGGCGAATGATTCGACCGCTTCATGAAGTATCTCCCCGTCATCAAGCCGAAGGACGAAGACACGGCCTTCTGTGCACTCCTCGTACCTCAAAATATCACATCAGCGGAATTTGCTGTACCTGTCCATCAGTCTGCAGATGCGGTCGTACTCCTCCTTGGTGAGCGCACCGGAGTCGACGAATGTCTTTGCGTATTCTTTGGCGTCCCTCGTCGATACGCGTGACGCCTTCGCGACGATCGACGCTAAGAACGATGACGCTACGGACGCGTCCATCGACGATGACGCGAGAATTTCGTTAAGATCGTACTTGAACGGGGCCATCCTGTTCGTGTTGAGCATCGACTGACGTTTTGATGTTTCTTTACGTTTGACCTTGTTCTTTTTCTGGGGGCTCGGCGCCCCGGGTATGTTCGGTGAAGAATTCTTGTATGTGACCGCCAAACTTATTACTCCGCAATGTTCGAAGGCGTGATATGATACTTAAACTAGTTGGTCGCCGTCGCCGCCGAATATATAAAAAGACGCGGAACGGGCACGGATGCCCGTGCCCTTCCGCAATATCATTTCTGTGCTTTTCTTGCCTCTTCCGCTTCCATTGATTCCTTCAGCCTTCCTATGGACCTCGCTATGAGCACGATGCATATCACCGCTATGACGGTGACCACTATCGCATAGATCAGCAGAGGCACCACCGCATTCTCGGAATCAATATATTCCGCGATCAGTGCTTTTATCGCCTCGTTCCATGCCAGCGCGGCGACCATGCCGAAGGCCGCCGTCATCAGCGTTGCGAACGTTTCCACAAGCTGCAGCTTGAATGGTTTTTGTGCCGTTATTATCACCTCATCGCCGTTATAACATTCACAGTTTACAAACATATCGCCGTTAAGTGTATAATTACGAACATCTGAACGGTAATTTTTCGGTGTGCCGGCGCAAGAAAGATGCTGACTCTTCGCAATGCCATTAAATATACGTATGCCTGATTTGGAGTTAGGAGGAATATAATGGCATCTGCGATGGATGTTGCGAACTTTTTCATTGACGTGTTCAAAGGAACGGATGATCCGATGACGATGCTCCGTGTGATGAAGATCGCGTACAATGCTCAGGGATGCAGTCTGGCCCGCACGGGCGAGCCTCTCTTCGAGGAAGAGATAGAAGCATGGAAGCACGGTCCCGTCGTTCCGAGCATATACAGATCGCTCGGTCGGCATAAGGACGGCAAGATCAAAAGGCCGTTGGGAAAATATTCAAAAGATGTTTTTACACGCGGGCAGATAGATCTGATGATAGATGTGGCCGTGAAGTACGGAAAGTATACGACAGGCACGCTGGTGAATATGTGCCACGCGCCCGAAAGTCCGTGGAGCAAGGTGTACGTCCAGAACCGGAGGAACATCAAGATACCGAAGGAACTTATCCGCGAACATTTCTCCGTGAATGAGCCGCTGGACGTGTTCGATGCTGAGCAGGCGATAAAGAACATGAAGCTGCTGGGTTACCGTGACCCTGAAGGAAATACGGTCCTCCCGAATGATTTCGATGACTGACCGCAAAAAAGAAGAATGGAGCGTGTGGACCGCACGCGTGGAATATGCGGACGGCACCGGGATGAAAGACCGTCCGGTCATCGTTCTTAACGACAGGATCGTTCTCTGCGTCTGCTTGGCGGTCACGTCCAAACAGAAGAACATACGCTACGGCTATAAACTTAAGAATACAAAATGCGCAGGCCTTATCAAAGAGTCATGGGTGAGGTTCGGGTACATCGAACTGACGCCTGACAGATTCCGTCGCAAGCTCGGAATGCTTGACGAAGAGGATATTGTCGGTCTCAGAGGATGGATGGCCTCATACTCATACGGATCGTACATATTGGACAGGATATGAGATTTCAATGGTGCGGGGGAGGGGATTCGAACCCCCGAACTCCTACGAGACAGAATTTCTTCCTCGGAAGGAGTCTTAAGTCCTGCGCCTTTGGCCAACTCGGCAACCCCCGCGCGCATCTGCGATAAGTGCATCTGTTATTAAATCCTCGCATCACCGGCCGCTTTCCGAATGCGCGCCGGTGCTCATTCCTTTGTGCGCAGTTTCCTTCCGAGCCACAGCATCACGGCTATGCACAATGCCGCGGCGGCTATGCACACATATCCTAATCCGGCGCCCATGGTCACAGCTCCTTCCTGTTCATCAGGAACCATCCCAGCAGTATGAACGCGATGCCCCACGCCGTCGCCGCGATCATGTACGCAGCGGGGGCGAACGGCGATCCGTTACCGGCGATCATGCCCAGCGCAACGTTGCCGACGGACACCGGCATTATATGCAGTATGTCCAGTATCCCGTCGAGCGTCTCCTCGCTGATGTTCGTTACGAGATACACGATAAGCAGTATGAACTCCAGTACCAGCGGCAGTACGATGACTATTGCTATCGTCGCCGCCACGGAGCCTCTTTTGAACACTGCGCTCAGCGCGTACGCCATCGCGGTTATAGCGAATATCCCGAACAGCGAGAGCATGAGCGCCATCGCCGTATCATCAGGCAATGCTATCCCGTAAACGTCGGACATCACGATCCCCAGTCCGAACCCCAGCAGCATTATGCTCAGGGACAGCGTCATCGCCGCCATCAGCTTGCCGATGAAGAACACCGTTCGCGTAACAGGCAGCGGGAACGTGAGGTACGCGGTCCGATTCTTGAACTCCGACGACAGTACGCGGCCGGCGAACACCGCCGGGATCAGCGCGATCATGTACGGCAGCAGCACGAACACTATCTCCGGGTCCAGGATGTCCGACACCGGCCCGTCGGACAGGATGTCCAGTATGAACATGGATATAGGTATCAGCGCCGCCAGCAGAATTAGGAGATAGGGGGTCCAGCTCTTCGCGTACAGCCTCATCTGCAATGTGTAAACGGACATCACCTGCCCGGCCTGCGGCGGCAGCTCGTACCGTCCGCGCGCCGTAACGGCATCCGCGGCAGCGGCGTCATTTGATGTCATCCGTATCATCCTCCCCCGTAAGGCTCATGTAAAGCGATTCAAGATCGGAGCCTTTCTGATTCAGCGTCAGCAGCCCGAGACCGTGCTTTTTTACAAGTTCGACCAATCCTTCGCGGTCCTCCGGGCCCGCGAAGCTTGCCGAGAAAGTATAATTGTTGATACGCTCCGTTCCGGAAACGTTCTCGAATTCCTTAAGGTCCTTCATGAAATCGTCGGTCATGTCCCTTCTCAGCGTCACCTCGAGCGTAACGTCCTTCTCCGTCCTTCTCAGGAGGTCCCTGACGTTACCGGACATCACTAATTTTCCTTTCCTTATCACGGTGACGGAATCGCATACCTCCGACACTTCGTTGAGCATGTGCGTCGACACCAGCAGCGAACGGTCGCTCCTTTTCAGGCCGGCGAGTATCTCACGAACTTCCATCATCCCCCTCGGGTCGAGACCCGACGTCGGCTCGTCCATTATCAGTATGTCCGGGTCGGGCATGAGCGCCTGCGCCAATGTTACACGCTGCTTCATACCTTTTGAGAATTTGCCGACGGGTTTGTTCCTCCATTCCCACATCCTCACCTCTTCGAGGACCTCTCTGGTCCTCGCGGATATCTGGTTCCCCGGGACGCCTCTTATCCTTCCGATATAGTCCAACACTTCCACGGGCGTGAAATTCGGGTAGCATTCCGGCGTCTCTATCACACAGCCGACCGTTTCCATCGCCCTGCGGTGATCCCTGCAGTCGATGCCGTTCACCGATACGGTGCCGGACGTCGGCATTATCATTCCTGTGATAACTTTCAGCATTGTGCTCTTTCCCGCCCCGTTGGGCCCGAGAAGTCCCATGTACTCGCCCTTCCTGACGGCCATCGTCACTTCCGATAACGCCGTGAGATTGCCGAACGATTTTGTAAGCGACGTAACGTCTATCGCATTCGTCAAAACTGTCCCCCTTTTTCCCGTACGGAAATGTTATCTATATATTCAGACAGGTGGAAAAAATATACCGTAATATGCGCACCTATGCCGGTGCCGGCGGTACGGAGCGGCCGCGTCCCGGCCGCTCGGGCATTTTAAATATATATGCACCGCGATATTGGTCGCGTAGCGAAATGTACAGGATACCCGACGACGACAGGCTTGAAAGGGCGATACGTACCGTGCTGAAGAAAGAGGGTCACATACGGTCGCAGGCGGAGATGACCGCGCACGTGCTGAAAGAGCTCAGAAAAGAGGATGAAGAATACCGCGTGAGCGGCGGACGCATCCGCCGCGTGGCCATCGAACGTAATATTTTACGCGTGGACATAGACTACAATATGCAGGACGACCGTTCAATGCCCGATGTCTGCCCCGTGTGCGGATATCCTATGAGCACCGTAAGCAACAGCACGCTCGACGGCCGCGAGTCCGACATCGGAAGACAATGCACCAGATGTCCTTATCAGACGGGGCCGAAAAGACGTACTCCCGGAAGATATACGTTCAGCAAAGGCGGCCACGCCAAGGACGGAATGGCCGCCGCGGAACGGGCGGCCATGATGCGCGAAGCATCAAAATTAATGAGAAAGGCGGCGTCCATGGTCGAGAGCGCAACCAAAGGAACAGAATACGAACGCCGCGGGAAAGGATGCGCGAAGAGCATTGAAAGAACGGTATCGTCAAAGAAGGACACGAACGGTCTGAACAACATCGTCAAAGATATGACCGCCGGCGTCCCCGAAACGCCCCGCGGGACCGCTGACATAAGGAACACGAAGCTAAAAGATATATGATTGAAGCGTTTTGGAGATTGAGCGTGTTCAAATGAAGCTGTGGGAGTTCGTCAGGGTCGCCGGATCAAAGGTCAGAATAGACAGCAGACTGTCGGAATCGATCGGTCTCGTTGACGGCGGTCACGTGTACAGTACTCTTTTCAAATACGAAGGCAACGGCGCCAAGGAGTATGAGCTCATACTTTCCGCTTTTCCGCAGGAGAACTACAGGACGCTGACCCATGTCACGGCGTACATGCGCGATGTTCCCGGCGCCACGGCGCAGGCAGCCGGGTTCCTCGGATCGAGGAGCGTGAACATTTTGAACTCGGTGTCGCTGAACGCGATATCCGATACAACGATAATATGGAAGATGCTTGTCGACCTCAGCTTCGCGGGCGAGGCGGATATAATCGCTGAATCGTTCAGAGCGCTCAAGGCATCGAACGACGCGTCCGTCTCAAAATTGGATCATATTGAAGTTGCGCCGGCGGACATAGGCCGCGTTTTCCGTTCGAAGAACGCCGACAGCAATAAGTCAGAAGTGAAACGCGGCGCCCCCGTGACGATGAGCGGCGGCGCGTTCGACGCTTCCGCCGAATATTCAGAGATTCTTGTGAACATTGACGGAACGGCGGCCATGATCGTCGCTGACCCGTCATCATGGATGTTATCGATAACATTCTTCCGGAAAGGTACAAAACTGATAAGGATGACGTTCAGCATACCCGACTGCCCGGGATCGATACAGCAGGTGGTCGATCACCTTGCTGAGGAGAATATAAATTTAATATCGGTGTTCAGTAAAGTTAAGATATGCTATCAGACGATGACGCTGGACATAACCGCCGACCTCGGCGCATGCAGGCACTCGGCCGGCGAAATGAAAAAGGAACTGCCGAAAGCTTTGGAAAGAATGAACGGCATATTCGAGCTTACGGAATACAAGGAACTGAACTGAGGTGACTGAATTGAATAAGGACCTCATCATGAAAAGGTACGGTACCGACGTTACGTCACTGGACCGCGTTCTGAGAACGGCGGAAGGCCGTACCGATACGGCGGCGCTCATAGCCATGGCGTCCGGCGGTTCGAAGGATATCGTATCCATGGCCAAAGACGCAGTGTCAAAAGCTAAACAAAAACACGGTAACGTGAAGCTTTCGTTCCCGGAGACGGCGTACGGCCTTCCGCTGCTTTACGGGTGGAAGGGAATTTCCGATATAGATATCGACGGTGCGGCATCGTTCCTTGATTCGCTGAAGGACGCCGGTGACGCGACGCTCGATGACGGTCTCCTCGCGGGCGAGAACACAATGTACGCGGCGGAAATAATAGAAGCGGTACGTTATCTTGACGGTGCCCCGGAAGAGGGCGAGGGTTTCGTTCCTGACCGTGTCCTGAGGGAATTGGGATTAAGTTTCGTTGACGAGACCATACCCGGCGCGGTGCTCTTCCTGGGAAGAACGGACGATGACCGCGAACTGAAAAAGATGGCAAGGGACTGCCAGTCCAAGGGAATGGTATCATGCGCCTCCGGTGATTGCCTCGAACAAATAAAAGAGAACGGCATCGCCGTCGGATGGGACCGCATGTTCTATCCTCTCGGAACGTTCACCGCGACCGTTCACGCACTGAACTTCGCGGCGCGCGCAGCGTATTCGTTCGGAAGCGTGAGCGAAGGGGACCGCGACCGTCTGAAAGCGTACCTTTCCAAAAGGCCGAAGATCGTCGTCATACATATGGGACCGCTGTCCCGTCTCGATGCGGCGTTCGCGTTCTCCGCGTTACTGCACAGCGCCGTCATTGTGACGGACCAGGACGTCACGGAGATAAGCGGCGCGCTGCGGTCGTGCAAAGACCATGAGGATATGATACAAGTGGGCATCGAAGAGCGGGGCATAACGGTAAAACTTGAACCGATAGACCTTCCCGTTGCCTACGGACCGGCGTTCGAGGGCGAGACGGTACGCAAACCGGATACATACATTGAATCGGGCGGTACAAGAAGCGAATCGTTCGAGCTTCTCACGCTTGCTGATGAGAATGATGTCGAGGACGGAAAGATAACCGTCGTCGGAAATGACATTGACAAATTCAAAAAAGGCGAGACGATACCGCTTGGTATCGTCGTTCACATCTACGGAAAGGATGTGCAGTCGGATCTTGAACCGGTGATAGAGAGGAACATCCACCATTTCCTGAATTACGCGGAAGGGGTGTGGCACGCCGGCCAGAGAGACTCTAATTGGATAAGAATAAGCAACAACGCCGTTGAAAGCGGTATTCGTCTTGAGCATCTCGGCAAGATACTGGTGCACAAGATCAAAGAGGAGTTCGGAAAGGTCGTTACAAGGATCCAGGTGACCGTGATAACGGAACCGGAAGAGGTCTCGCGGCAGCATGAAAAGGCGAAGAAGATATATGAGGCCAGAGACGAAAGAATGAAAGGCCTCACGGACGATTCGGTTGACGTTTTCTACACGTGCACCATGTGCCAGTCGTTCGCCCCGGATCACGTGTGCATCGTCGCGCCCGAACGTCTCGGGCTCTGCGGCGCCATCAACTGGCTTGACGCCAAGGCAAGCAACGGACTGTCGCCGAACGGACCGAACGCGCCCGTTGACAAAGGTCGGTACATTAATGAAAAGAAAGGCGAATGGGAAGGCACTAACGCCGTTGTACGTGCGCAGTCGCACGGCAACGTGGAAAGAATGTGCATGTACAGCCTCATGGACTCGCCGATGACCTCCTGCGGCTGCTTTGAAGTGGTCGTTGCAATGACGTCCGATATGCAGGCCGTTGCTTTGGTGGACCGCGATCACACGGGAATGACGCCCGTCGGGATGAAGTTCTCAACGCTTGCGGGCTCCATAGGCGGCGGAAGGCAGACACCCGGGTTCATGGGCATAGCGAGAAAATATATCGTCAGCAGAAAGTTCATTGCCGCGGAAGGCGGCATAGCGAGAGTGGCATGGATGCCCAAACGTCTCAAGGAGATGTTCGCCGACGATATCCGGCGCATCGGTAACGAAGCAGGCATCCCCGATCTTTACGATAAGATCGCCGACGAAACGGTAACGGAGGACGCGGACGGATTGATCGCATGGATGACCGAGAAACAGCACCCGGCGCTTAACATGCCGCCGCTGATGGAGTGATACGATGAAGATACCCGACGTCAGCGAGAAATATCAGGGAAGGATAGGCGAAGTATCTTTGGAAGGAGGTTACGCGGCGGGAGGCGCGGACGGGATGCCTTTCCTTTCTTTCGAGAACTCGTCCAAAAGAAGAGTGATGATCGCCGGTGAGGTAATTGACGATATTTCCGAGTATCCTGAGCTTGCGGCGTCGATGTTCAGCAGCCGTCAGAACGATCCCGTCGAATGGGCGATGATGTGGAAGGAGATCGGCGCGGACATGATATGCCTCCGTCTGAAAGGAATTGATCCCGATAAAGGCAAAAGAACGCCGAAGGATGCGGCGAAGCTGGTCAAAAAAATAGCCGATTCCGTTAAAATTCCGGTCATCGTTTACGGATGCGGCACCCCTTCGGCTGATAACGAGGCCATGAGCGAGATAAGCGCATTGGTGAAGGATACAAGACTGATACTTGCGAAGGCGGATGAGGACGAGTACAGGACGATATCATCGGCGGCGATGGCGGGAAGGCATGTTATCATCGCGTTCTCCAACCTTGATGTCAATCTTGCGAAGCAGATGAACATCATACTCACCGATTTCGGTATGACGGTGAACGACATCTTAATGGATCCGCTGATGGCCCCGCTCGGAATGGGGCTTGACTATTCGTATTCCGTTAACGAACGCATACGTCTGGCGGCGCTGTCCGGTGATAAGATGCTTCAGATACCGATGATATGCGACGCCACCGGCGCGTGGGATGTGGGCGATGCGATCATTGATGACGAACACCTCGGTAACGTTACGAGCAGGGTGACATGGTGGGAGACGATGACCGCGATGGCAGCGATCGTATCAGGCGCGGACATCGTCATAATGAGGAATCCCGGCGCGGCGGACATGATAATGGGATACGCGAATGAACTGAGAGGTGACTGATGTGCCGACGGCAATAGAATTCTTCAAGCTGCTTCCCAAGACCAACTGCAAGGACTGCGGTCAGCCTACGTGTTTGGCGTTCGCGATGCTCCTTGCCAATCAGAAGGCGAAGATAGACGACTGCCCGCATGTCAGCCAAAGTTCTAAGGACGCACTGGAAGCGTCAGCGGCACCGCCTGTCAGAACGGTAACGATAGGCACCGGAAAGGAGATACGCATGGGCGGCGAGACCGTCCTTTACAGGCACGAGCGCCGTTTCATCAACCCGATAGCGTATGCTCTTACCGTCTCAGACACGTGCAACGTAACGGAACGCATCGGCGAAATAAAAAAATTAAGCTTCGAAAGAGTCGGAACGGTGTATGATATTGATGCCGTATCAGTAAGATGCGATTCCCGCGACCCGAAAAGATTCGCGGATGCCGTTGATTCAGCAATGAAGATATGGGACAGACCGTTAATCCTTGAGTGCGTTCCCGAGATCATAGAGGAGGCGCTGATCATCGCATCATCACGGAGGCCGCTCATTTACTGCGCCGACAAAGATAACATTGATATTATGGCCGCTCTCGCCAAGAAGTATTCATGCCCGCTTGCCGTCAGGGATGCTGACATTGAGGTACTTGCGGACCTCGCGGAACGCGCGAAAGAACTTGGTGTTAACGATATCGTCCTTGACACCGCCGCGTCGAATCTGAAAGAATGCATCGAGCGCCACACCGTCGTAAGACGATGCGCAGTAAAGAAGAAGTTCAGACCGTTCGGGCATCCGATCATGGACCGCGTCGGTTCCGGAGAGTACGCGATCGCCATGGCGGCGATGTCGACGATGAAGTACGGAAGCCTTGTGATATTGGACGATCTGAAGAATTATGAAGCGTTACCGTTGTTCACGCTGCGCCAGAACATTTACACCGATCCTCAGGTGCCCATACAGGTGAAGCAAGGCTTATACCCAATAGGCGGGCCCTCGGAACATTCGCCGATATTCTTCACAACCAATTTTTCATTAACATATTTCACCGTACGCGCCGACATAGAAAGGTCGAAGATGCCGGTGTGGCTGCAGATCGTAGACACCGAAGGATTATCGGTGCTTACCGCGTACTCGGCGGGCAAGTTCACCGCGGAGCATGTCGCGGACGCGCTGAACGAAAGCAACGTATTATCAATGTCCGACGGCCCCGTCGTCATTCCCGGACTTGTTGCAAGGATGTCCGCGAAGCTCCGTGATCTTCTGAACAGGAACGTCGTCGTAGGAACGACGGAATCGCGGGACATACCGAAGTTCCTACGTGACCTTAAGTGACCGTCACAACAATTACAAACTTACCGAGAATCGCGGCAACACCGCCGCACCGATCTCACGCTCTGCGAATGTTCGATGTAAAACTTCACACCGATGAGCCGGACAAAGTATATCTTGACGGACCAGATACAGGAGGATATGCACAAAGGGTCAGAAGGAGAGGGAGTCGGCAATGGTAAGAAAAAAGGATAGCTCACCGGCAAAGCGCGTTCCGCAAGAGCCTGCACCGTCAAATTTACCAGACAAATTGCTTACAGATCTCGTAGGCATAATTGAAAGCCGCAAACAGAAAATGTACCGTCAAGTGAATAGCGATGCGGTCATGATGTTCTGGGAAGTGGGCAACAGGATCAATAAAGAAATACTCGGAAACGAACGGGCAGAATATGGTAAGCAAATTGTCGTTACAGTGTCACGACAATTGGAAAGGCAGTACGGCGGAAACTTTGAGGAAAAGAATTTGCGCCGTATGATGCAGTTCGCATCCCAGTTCAAAGACGCAAAGATTGTCGTTACACTGTCACAACAATTGTCATGGTCGCATATTTTGGCAATTTTGCCTCTGAAAACAACGGAATCAAAGCTCTATTACGCAGAGGAGACAGCGAAGCACAATCTCGGCGTCCGTGACTTAAGGCATATGATGTCCAGAAAAGCATACGAACGGCGTGAGATATCCAATCTGAAATTGTCCAGTCAATCGAAGGTGCCGTTCAATACGTTCAAAGACCCGGTCCTTCTGGATCTTCTCGATCTGAAAGAGAACTTCTTGGAAGCGGACCTAGAGAAGGCCATTATAGTCGAACTCGAAAAGTTCATTCTGGAATTCGGTCGCGGTTTCTCATTTATCGCACGTCAAAAACGCATAACATTCGAGGGCCGCGACTATTTCGTAGACCTTCTGTTCTACAACCGTGACCTTCGCCGTCTGGTGGCCGTGGAACTGAAGCTTGGTGAGTTCGAGCTGGAATACAAGGGGCAGATGGAAGGCTATTTGCGTTTACTGAACAAGTTCGAACGAAAAGAGGGAGAGGAACAGCCGATAGGCATAATACTCTGCACCGGTGCGAACCGTCACATGGTCGAGCTGCTGGAAATGGACAAAGCAGGGATCGCCGTCTCAGAGTTCTGGACGGAACTGCCGCCGAAGGAACAGTTTGAACATAAGCTGCAGGAGATCATGGCGGAAGCAAAGGAACGTCTGGAAAGGCGCAGACTTCAGGGCATCGGCGACGGTCTGAAGCAACTGAAATATTTCATCGAACCGAAACCGGACGACTATCCCGAAAAAGACTGAACCTGAAATGAATGGGGGCGCCGGATGAATGCCGGCGCCGCGCCGGCCTGATACCTTCCCACTCGCTATTCTGCGATATGTTCTGATCTGCGCCTATTGACAGATCATTTTTATTATCGATGAGACGCCTTTGCTGAGTTCCGAATCTTCCGGCAGCCTGAGAGCCGAACCCTCCAGTCCCGCCTCGTAGACCAGCGGGTCATGCTTTATCGCGACGACGTCATCAAAACCGTTGTCCTTCGCTTCCCTGCGCAGTTCTTCGGGCAGTTCTCCGGGAAGGTTGTTCATAACGAGTATCGTTCTTCCTATTTCCATTCCCACTTCCTTCGCCACCGCCGATAAACGTGACGCCGTCCTTATGCCTATTATCGTGGGATCCGATACTAAGAGCAGCACATCCGCCTTCGGAAGTATCTTCCTTGAGAGATGTTCCATTCCCGCTTCGTTGTCCGCCACCGTGAACTTATAATTCTTTATCATGCCGGCGAAACATTCCCTGAGCACATTGTTCATGAAACAGTAGCATCCCTCCCCTTCCGGCCGTCCCATGACGAGAAGGTCGATATTATCGGACTCATGCATCGCCCTGCGTATCTCCATCGCCACGTATTCGTGCTTGCTCATTCCGCTTGGCACAGTGTCGGGATCTTTGACGATGCTGTTCCTTATCCCGCCTATTGTGCTTTCAACGCCGATGCCAAGCTTGTCCGGAAGATTGGTGTTCGGGTCGGCGTCCACCGCCAGAACGACATCCTTCTTTGATAACTGAAGGATAAGCTGCGACGCTATCGAGCTCTTTCCCACGCCTCCTTTTCCCGCAAGCGCTATTATCATCCGTTCACCCCGTAACGTTCTTTCATCTCTTTTGATACTCCGTAAAGCATATCAAGCGCCCGATCGGCGTTGTCGGGGGTCATGCCGCCCAGCCCGCACTGCGGCGTTATCATCGATCTGCGTGCGATAAGATCTTCGTCAATCCCTTTCCTGACAAGCGCGTCCATGTTCTTAACTAACATGTTCACCAGGCTGTTAACGTTCTCGGACGCGATGATATCGTCGCTGCTCGGTATGAGGCCCCATGACAGCGTCCCGCCTCTTTCCAGGAACGCGGACACGTCGTCGGAGAACATCGCTATCGTGTGCGCGTACGCATACGCGTCGAAACTCAGTATGTCTGCTTCGGTGCGGAGAACAAGCGCCCAGTCCGTGTTCCCGCAGCAGTGTATCGCTTTTTTGCATTCAAGTCCGCTCATCGACTCGTTAAGCCATTCGGCCGCATCGTCATTGGATATCGAGGCGAACGGCGTTCCCAGTAATGTTAATGAAGGTTCGTCGAATGATATTATTACGTTCTTGTTATGCTTCGATAACTCCGCGGCCTGCCATTTCGCGGTCATGTTCACCGTTCTTACGACAATTTCGGAATACGCTTCGTCGTATATCACCGACCTTCCGTCCCTGTCCGTTATCTGAAGACCTTCGCTTATCGGCCCCGTCACCTGGCCTTTTATCGCCTTGAATTTCGACAGGTCATACTTTACAAAATCATACATTCCTTTGTAATATTTTTCCGGATGCGCAAAATATGAGATATCATCGGACAGTATCGCGGTGTATATCTCCGTCGGGTCGTAGGACGATATGTCGGCGGTCATCTTTTTGCCGATGCCGTCTATCTCTATCCCCGGAAGACTGCAGCCGGTCTGCACGTACATGCTCTCCGTGTATCCCAAGGCAGGGAGCTGCGGCCACGCCGGATATGTGACCTTCGCGTTAAGAATTTTATCCGATGCCTCCTTTGCGCTGCCGTACGGGAGAGAGCCTATCAGCGTCGTGTCGAAATTATGATCCATCGTTTTGTCAATGACCGCGGAATATTAAAGGGCACCGTTGCATACTTCCGTCCGCATCATACCGTATATGTGGGAAATCTCTCCAGATCTGTATGCGGCAGGAACAGCGATGATGTGTACTCGTCGGAGAACAGCGGATCGGAACTGAGGTCCGCGTATGTCGTCCTGAGGAACACATCCTTTATCCTTTCCCGTACGGGCGACGAGAGCAGCGCCTGTTTCGCTCCCGCCAGCGATGCGTTACCGAGATATACGAACCGTTCTCTCGGGACGTCCGGCAGAAGTCCTATTGCGATCGCGCTCTCGGTGTTTATGAAATTCCCGAAACCGCCGGCGATGTATATTTTCTTTACATCGTTGATATTAATGCCCAACCCTCTTGTCAACGACGCGGATGCCGCATATATCGCCGCTTTCGTCATTATTGCGTTGTGTATGTCGTCCTCGCTTATCACAACGCCCTCGGTTATTTCGATCGTTCTCACTTCTCCTCCTGATGCCGATGCCTTGTCCGTGAACTTTCCTTTCTTGTCGATAAGTCCGTTCAGGAACAGCTGCGCGATGATGTCTATCAGACCGGAGCCGCATATCCCCTTCGGACATGTTCCGCCTATGACGGTGTACTCAAAGTCACCTTTTCCGTTTATCATGAAGCTGTCTATCGCGCCGGGCCTCGCCATCATGCCCGATGTCATCTTGCCGCCCTCGAACGCCGGTCCAGCGGATGACGAGCAGACGAGCATCATATCCTTGTTTCCTAACGCGACCTCACCGTTAGTGCCCACATCGATCAGTAACGAAAGTTCTTCGTCCCTGTCCATCTCCGCGTTTATTATGTCGGACATCACATCGCCGCCCACGTACGCGGCGGGGCACGGCATGCATATCACCTTTGCGTTACCGTTCACGCGAAGGCCGCTCTCCTTTCCCGTTATTTCCGATTCTTTGACGACCGCTTCGTAAGGAGGCCTGCGTATGGGCGACGGGTCGATACCGAGGAACAGATGGACCATCGTTGTGTTGCCTGAAATGTAGACCGCGTTTATATCGTCCTTTGTGAACGCGTTCCCTTCGAACGAGTCCGCGAGATCGTTTATCGTCCCGATGACCAGTCCCCTCAGCTCATCCGTGCCGCCCTCGCCCGCGTACTCGATCCTTGAAAGAACGTCGTCTCCGCGCACGCCCTGACGATTGTATCCCGATGCTGCGTAAAGGTCTATGCCGTTGCTCATGTCGACGAGAGCAACGGCCACTGTTGTTGTGCCGATATCGACGGCGAGACCGTAATTGTTCCTCGCGGCGGACACAACAATAGGCGAAAGATCGTCCACCCTTATCCTTCTGTGGTCGCTGGAAGCTATTATCTTGCCTTCGTCCACAGGTATCGATATGTCTGTATCGTTAACTATCGGGGTCTGGCATGCCAGCACTCTCGTCAGATTGCACTGATCGCCCGTAGCGGGAATTGACATCACCACGTTGCAGCGCCCGCACCTTCCGTTGCCGTTGCACGGCAGCTTTATCGGAACGCCGGCGTCCTTTGCGGCATCGGATATTAACGTTCCGTTCTCGACCTCCGCGTGAACGCCGAACGGAAGGAATCTTACTTTGTGCTTTGCCATCGTATCACTCCGAACACTGACTAATCGGAACGGCAATATACAAACTGTTGCCTCGGAATGTGTTTTAAGCAGAGGGCCGGGCGCGATACGGCAATGATATCACTTAAGGACCACCCAGCCGCCGCCCCTGTCGCTGCCTTTGCGTTCTATTATTCCTTTTTCTTTCAGAGCGTTCAATTTTCTGAAGACCGTCCTGCGGTCCTTTCCGATGCTTTCCGCGATCTGCCCCGCGGTCATCGACCCGTCCTCTTTAAGCCGCTTCAGAACATTGAATTCACATTCCCTCATCAGGAAGAACGTCCCCTCGGAGATGTGCGACGGCCTGAAGAATCGGAACGTGAATCCGCGCTCGTCGTTGCGATACGCATAATCTACCTTCTTCTCCCTGCATTCCGATATGACCTTTTGGAAACCCGTTCCGAACGCTTCGATCATATTGCATCTGAACATGAACTCCGCGATCACGGGATTCTTGAGCACCGATCTTTTCTCTCCGGTGAGATATTCCTCCGGAACGACGCCCCGAGGAAGACGCCCGGGGTTGTACATCTCTATCCGGTCCGGCGTGATGTCTATCTCATGCGCCGTGGACCTGTTACCGTACCATGCGTGGACGAAAGAATTCACAACGATCTCGCGTATCGCGTCCACAGGGACCTCGGGGATGTCCGTGCGGAACAGGTCTGAGAACTCTGCCCTCCAGTTCATATGCTCTTTGATGTAGGTCTGAGCTTTCTGTATGCATTCGATCATGTTCCCGCGGTAGTGATCCATGTCCAGGAACGTGCGGCGGGAGTTCGTGGCGAACACTGCCAGTTTCAGCAATATCGGTCTTTGCTTGGAAAGCAGGAGGAAGCCTGCGTTCGTCAGGCGTCCGTTCGCCGACAGCCCCATCTTCTCCAGGAAATGTTCCTTGTCCAGCTCTCCGATGATACGTTTGCTTTTGACACCTTCGTTATAGCATGAGAGCAACGTCTCGTCGTTCACGTCGTCCGTTGTATGCTCNGTGAGTGCATGCTCCCAGTCGGCGTTGTTCCCGACATCGTAGAAAAATGCCCGCAGCTGTTCCTTTGTCATCTCTCTGTCCTCCTCGCCCGCCCGCATATAATATCTGCCGTATGCGGTGTATGGCGCCTCCTTCCCGTCGAAGTCCGCTCTGATGTATTCGCGCCCGCCGTCGTTCAGGACGATGACCGATATGTTCGGCACGGGGTCTATCTGTTCGTAAACTTTGTGCGAAACGTCTCTCAGGGTCTCGGACCCGATCTGCTGCCCGATGACGTTGCCGTCATTGTCCGCGCCGAAGTACAGTGTCCCGCCGCCGTGCTTGTTCAGGATCGCGCATATCGATATCACGGCCTCCTTAAGCTCTCCTGTGCTTCTCTTGAATTCGGTGCGCTCATTCTCTCTGCCTATATTCATTCTCTCATTCTCTCCTTCGGGCCGCTGCGGGCGGGTGACATTTTTTGTCATGGGTGACATTTTTTGTCATGGGTGACATTTTTTGTCATGGGTGACATTTTCTGTCATGGGTGACATTTTCTGTCATACATACGCAGTATAAAACACTTCGGCCAGAACGGTCCGGCCCGACGGGCGGGGACGGCAAACAGATTTATCACATTCATGCCATATACGTGGCGTGAAGATAGCCGGGTTCATTAAAACGACGTTACTGGACTGGGACGGGATGGTCGCCTGCACCGTGTACCTTGCGGGATGCAATTTCCGATGCCCGTACTGCCATAACGGTTCGATAGTCTGTGATTCGGATGAGATCGAGAGCATTGATGAGGAAAGCGTTCTGAATTACATTGAAGAGAACACAGACTTCATCGACGGCGTCGTCGTATCGGGCGGCGAACCGCTGATCAACGCCGATCTTCCGGAATTCCTGAAAAGGATCAGGGCGCTCGGCGTAAAAGTTAAACTGGACACCAACGGCTCTTTCCCCGGCAGGCTTGACGATATCATAGGTGCGGGTCTCGTTGACATGGTCGCAATGGACGTAAAATCATCGCTCAACGAAAGATATGGCGCCGCCGCCGGCGTTAACGCTGACGTTAACGATATAAGGAAAAGTATCGGCATTATCATCGCATCCGGCATTGACCATGAGTTCAGGACCACCGCCGTCCCCGTGTTCGTGAAGGACGACGATATCCGTAACATTACAAAAGCGGTCAAAGGATGTAAAAAATATCGCATACACCAGTTCCGCAACAAAAGAACAATGGACGATTCCCTTTCCGTTCTCGATCCGTATCCCGAGTCAAAGCTCACGGAGATGGCGGAGACCGCGAAAGAGCATGTGAATGACGTTAAAATAAGAGGGATCTGATCATTTCCTCATAAATTGCGAAATATCCGCGTTTATCGCGACGCCGACAATACTGCTCGGTCCGTTGACGTAGACGATGTCGGAGCACGCTCCGGCGACGAATCTTTCGACGATGTTCTCATCCTTGGACACTATTCCCATGCCGTGGCCGAACTCGCAGCCGTTGGCCGCTTCCGCTGCCTCTTCCTCATCGTTGACGATGTGAACAGAAAGTATCGGGAGGCTGTGATCCATTGTGTTCAGTTCATTATCATCGGGAAGGCCGGCGAATATCGCCGGCATTACGTAATTACCGGCGTTCGTAACATCGTTCATGACACGTTTGCCGCCGAAGATCAGGTTATCTTTGTGCTCTTTCACGATGTTCATGAATCTTTCCATGTTCTCCTCCGATATAACGGGACCCATGAACGTATCCTTCTCGGCTGGATCGCCGACGGTGATCTTCTTCGCCGCGCTGAGGAGCTGATCGATGAACGATCTTTGTTCCGCGGCCGTGACTATAACTTTGGAACATGAATCGGTCCTCTGCCCGCTGTGACCGAAAGCAGACGCAATAGCTATTTCCGCGGCCGCCTGCATTGACGCCGGTCTGTGAACGAATAACGGATTCATACCTTTGAACTCGTTCATGAACATCAGATCGTCGCCGGCGGCCGAGAACATTATGTCCTCGAACCCGTCGCCTCTCCCTATTGCCGCGATGCCCGCTATATGCTCGCTCTCGGCGAGCGCCCTCATTGCCTTTCCTTTCCTGTCGTACAATAAATTAAGAACACCGTCAGGCAGCACCGCCGCCATTATCTCATACACCAGATAAACAGGGAACGGGCATTCCTTCGGCGGTATCACTATTACGGTGTTGCCGGCGAGCATCGCGGCCGCGGCGTAGCCCATCGGCGCCGCGAGCGGTGAGTTGTACTCGGATATGACGGCCCACACTCCCGCGGGTTTCCCTTTGACGCTGTCCCTTATCTCTTTGATGCCGGTGCCGATCACCTCCGCCAGACGGTCTGCTTCGTACAGCGAGTCGTTGCGGGTCATTCCTGCGCTTAACGTTATCGAAGCGGCGATCCTGTACTTTTGTTTCTTTATGCCGTTCAGAATTGTTTCGAACAGTTCTGCCCTTTTCACAGGGTCCGTTTTGGACCATATTCTGAACGCGTTCGCCGCGACGCCGGCCGCTACGTCCGGAAGGCCGTCCTCCGCTTCCTGGAACCTTCCGAATATTATGCTCCCGTCAACGGGGCTTCTTACGATGTGTTCGATGCCCGACGCCACTTTGAGACCTCCGACGTAGCACGGATAGTCTCTTTTATCTGTGTGAAGAATTGAATTCAAAGCGCCGTCGAACTTTTTGTCGGCGTTGTCCGATGCGTTCTCCGATACGTTCCCTGATGCGTTCTCCGGTGACCGGGCGTCCTTCATGACAGCTTGTAATGAAACGTCAATGTTAATCTTTTGCATCCTGCCGCTGTTATCACGCATCGAATAACGTTGCGCGTACGCATGAGTGAACGATTAAATACACCGTTATACTTTGTCGGAATCAAGGGCTTGTGGTCTAGCGGTTATGACGTCGCCTTCACACGGCGGAGGCCGCCGGTTCAAATCCGGCCGAGCCCACCATTAATGTGGGGGTGGCCCAGCCTGGTAAGGCGATAGACTGCTAATCTATTGTCCGAAAGGACCCGCGAGTTCGAATCTCGCCCCTCACGCTTCCGATCCTGTTCCCGATGCAGTTATAATCCCATTATGTGTTATGTGTTCATGGCCAAAGGAACCGTGTGCATCATAGGCTGTCCGATACTCGAGGACGAGATAGTTTATTCTTTGTGCAATGACAAAGATGAGAAGAATGTTTTTATCGTCGACACCGAGCCGGCGCACACACTGAAAAAGAAACTGACAACCAAAGGCATACCTTTCACGCTCCTTGACGAATGGGAATTCGACAAAGGATTCTGCGAGATGGACGAGAATGATCTCAACATCGTCGTGATAATGAACAAGCTTGGCCTCCATTCGGAACCCGATGTTCTGCGAAAGACGCTTGAGGACCAGCTTAAACAATATCAGAACCGCGTCGACGCCGTCGCCGTGTACTACGGGATGTGCGGCAACGCCTGCTGGGATATCTCGAAATTCGCGTCATCTTCCGTTGACGTGCCGGCGTTCGTGTTCCGCGATGCTAACGAGGACGTATGCGACGACTGCATCGGCGTTGCGCTTGGAGGCCACCAGAAATATTACAGCTTCGTGAAAAAATATCCGGGAATGCTTTACGTGACGCCGGCGATAGCCGAGAACTGGGACGGTTTCTCCAAAGAGATGGACATGTGCAAAGGCTTCGAGATACTGGACATCCATTCCCTCAAAGGCGTTTTCGAGCTGTTCGGATATAAGAAAGCGGTGAAGATCGACACCGGCATCGGGACCGGGGGCGACGCCTTCGAGAAGGGCTGTGCGCGCGTCTCGGAGGCAACGGGGCTTGAGCTCGTAACGCCGCCGGACGGGTCCGTTGACCTATATCCTACGGAACGGATATACAGGGACGCGAAGGCCGCCCTAAGACCTTGATGCCGCACACAATCGCAGATACAGTGAAAGCTTAATCTATCTTGATGTTCTTCGAACATTCATGAGATCGATCGTCGTCTCCGACATACACGCAAAGGCATCGACCGCCGCCGGCGTCAACAGACTTGCCGATGAGCACAATGCGGACAACATCCTTGTGCTCGGCGACATAACCAATTTCGGACCGGTCCGCATGGCCGCCGATTATTTATCGTCGCTGAACAGGGACGTATTCGCAATACCGGGGAACTGCGATCCGCGCGAGCTGCCGATCACAATATCAAAATTCGCGAAGGATATGCACGGACGGACGGTCACCATCGGCAGCATCAAGATCGCCGGTCTGGGAGGTTCGAATCCGACGATATTCGATACTCCGTTCGAGATCTCCGAGGAAGAGATCTTCAATTCGCTCGATCCCATCTGCGATAACGTGACGATACTGATGGTTCACGCGCCTGCGTTCGGACATCTCGATAAGATACCGTCGGGTATGACGGTCGGCAGCACGTCGATATCTGACATCGTAAAAAAGTACAGACCGCTCGTTGTGCTTTCGGGTCACATACACGAGGCGCGGGGCACCGAAGAGCATGACGGCACGTTATTCGTCAACCCGGGGGCGGCGAAGGACGGTTACGCTGCGCTGCTTACCGTTGAGAACGGAAAGGCCGAGGCGAAACTTCTCACTCTCTGAACGATGCGTTTATCTCAGCCATAAGATTTATGAAACGTTTCTGTTCGCCTTCGCTTAACGAAGTGAACGAATCTATCTTCGGGCGTGACCAGTTCATGAACGCCTTTGTGAGCTTTGTTCTTGAATATTCGTTTCCCATGCGGTCGTCGAATATCTTCAGTATCGGGGTGCTAGGCATTGATACCACGTATTGCGATACGTCCCATCCGAGCTCCGATTTCGCGACGCTGGCTAACGTATCTCTCATAAGGTCCTCGACCGTCGGCATCTTTATCTCCTGATCGATGAAATCCCGCGATCTCAGCAGATGTCTCGCGCCCACCGCGTTGATAAGCCGTTCCTGATCGCGCTTGTGCGTTTCCGATAACGAATCCGATAACGCGGTGACCTGTAACTTCTTCGCGTGCATTATCGTCGCGAAGTACGCTATCTTTCCCGTTGACGAGACCGGTAACATCGTTATGTCGTCATCCAACGAGGGAACACCGGCGGATCTCATCATATCGGCGATCGTCTCAATGTACCAGTAATCCGAAAGATTCTCAAGTATCAGATTTTTGCCGCCGGAGAACATGCTCTGCGCTATGTCGAACCCCAATGCCTCCTGAACCGGAAGCAAAGCAGCATAATCCGTTGCCGTCTCCGGGGTGCATACTACCGTTCCGGCTTCGCGGTCGGTCATCTCAACAACGCGTACTTTCTCGATCTCATTGGCACCTATCATGAACGGCGAATGCGTTGAGAACAGCGTCTGGTTCTTCTCGCTCAGTTTTGATACCGTGTTCCTGAACTCCGCCTGCTTCAGCGCGTGAAGGCTCGTACCGGGCTCATCCAGTAAAAGGATGCTGTTGTCGTGCTTGGAATCCGCCTCCGCGAAGAATACCACAAGGAACGAGAACGTCCACTGGAATCCTTCTGACCTTTGATCAAGCTCAACTTCAACGCCTAATTCATCTTTTACGACAACTTTCAGATATTGGCCGTCCACGTCTATCTCAAGCGTACTGGCCTCCGGCTTTGTGGGGTCGGGGTTCCATATCCCCTTTATTTCCTCAGTTAATCTTATACTGGCGGCGTTCAGCCTGTACTTCCTGTCGTCCAGACGGTCCATGTACTCTCGTAACTCGTCCTCCGTCTCGACGTCGGCCTTGCTTATCTCTCCCGTCAGCGAGAGGTCCCTTGCCGTGAACCCTAAGAACTTAAGGAAGCATTTGTTCCCGTAATCGTATTCCGGGTCTTCTACCAATTCCTTTT
>JGI24702J35022_10000253_pt1 | contig 30580 bp, 40 predicted proteins | sample TergutTh196P4_FD_35022 | JGI IMG/M metagenome (IMG submission 35022)
CATGGATACAAGACCATATTAAAAAATTAGATAAGAGCTATTCTGAATTTTTCATCAAACAGGGTATGAGATAAGCAATGACCGATGTAGAACTATTCACCGCTGCGTTTGTATGTAACTTCCGATAATAAATCGTTTTGTCGCATTAGTATATAGACTTATAGTATAACATAGCTTACAATATTAAAATTTTAAATGTGAGGTTATGTTATGAGTCTATTTATTATCAAAAATGTCAATCAAATCTTCTGTTCTCACTGCAATGAAATTATTACAACTCCAGAAGTTGTAGTTTGTCAGTCGAAAGACGACTATGGTAATGTCTACAATGAATTTTTTTGTGATCGTATGTGTTGTTTTATTCATCGAAAAAATCAAACCTATCTCGAAAAAAGACGAGAAAAAGATTTAATTCTTTTAGCAAATCAATTTAAAACTTCTTTTAACGATTTTACATTACATGAGGTGCGACGATGAAAGAACAATATCTTTATAATGATACTCATCTTTGGTTAATGTGTCATCATTGCTCTAGTCTTATAGCTTCTAAACATGTAGTTATCTATCAAAGAGAAATTTCTAAAAATAACTATATTTCTGAAATTTTTTGTCAAGATTGTTGGCGTGAATTTTATTTACCTAATCTTTTAAAATTAGAATTATAAGAGGTTGTATTATGAGATATAAAAAATATTTAAATAAATTAAATAAAGTTTGTTCTTTTTTTGTTGATTTACACCTACGCAGTGGCGAGATGGTATCTCTTTATTACATTAATGACTATTTTAATGATGTTGATATACAATCTTTAAGAAAGCGTATAAATTCTTTTTATGACAATGTACATGCAATCAACATTATAGAATGTAATGCTCTTGTATTGCATAACGTTCTAAGAATAGATTCAGACCTTGCATGCAAAAAACAATTATCATTATTTGAATAATCTGTCTCTCCGTGCGCCTTAGCGCACTTATGCCGGACATGGAAGTCCGGCATTTAGCACGGAGTTTCAGTTATTCCGTGCGTAACTCTCCACCGGCATATTGCCCTTTTAGTGCATGAATATTCTGCTAAAAAATTTATCCTCGACTAACAATCTATAGTTTCGCCATTGTATGCACCAAGAAAGCAAATTCATTTTCATAAATGAATTAAAATAAATCTATACAAATTTGTGAAATTCTGCCCTGGTTATTAATAGATAAATTAAAATCGTGTCCAAGAGCACGACACGGACGTCGTGCGATCTATATTTTGCACATTTTTTAATTTTCATGTTGCACGAAATCAAAATGCGGATTAGGCTTGACATTATCCGCATTTTGTCCCCATATGTCTTTTTGAGATAACTTTTTTTTAAAAAGTTTGAAAGAGGTTCTTATGGAATATTATACTTATTCTATTTTATCTTTTATTTTTTTTGTCTTTTTGAGTGGTTTTATTTTAGGATTTTTTTTAAAAAAAGATAATTTACGATCTCGTATTATTATTTTTTTATCAAGTATTGTTTTGATTATTTTATTTACTGTATCTTCTCAAAAAATTCTTTTTAAAATTTATAATGAATTGACATCAGAAATTGAAAAATCTAAATCCTCATTAGAAGATTACAAAACTTCATCACAAAATTTCAAAGAATTTTCAATAGAATATAAAACTCTTTATGAAAAATATAAGAGGATGTACGACAATTGTCTAATCAAATAGAAATTAAACATCTTCCACCCCCTGAATTAGCTTTACAATGCCGTAAAACAGTCTGGTATAGCTGGAAAGATCATCTTATTCCCGGTAAGCCTCTCTCTCGTATTGAAATATATCAATCAGGAGCAAATCGTATAATAGGAGAAAGCACTACTCCGAAATGCGACATAATCCCGCAGAGAGAAGAGAACGACATTAAAGAATTTAATCATAATACAAGGCGTCGTTATTTTTATTATATAAACAGTTTAGACTTATCGGAAATGAAAACCGTTTGGTTTTTAACTCTCTCAATATCTACAAATATAAAGGAGTATTTAGAAAAAGATGTTGTTAAATCAATTTATAGGTCGTTTTTTAAAAAAATTCAAAATTCCGGCTTTGATTTTACGTATAAAATTGAATACACTCTACAAGAAATGCCACATTTACATATACTTGCGTATTCAAAAAATCTTCATGGTTGGAATAATGATATTGAACGAGTTAAAATCGCTCGTCAAATATCTAGTATTTGGACTGATAGCGTATTTGATAGTATCGATTTTCCTATTGATCAGTATTTTAGTTCAGATATTCAGAAAATTTACAAAAATATGTGTACTGTTAGTTGCGAACTCGATAAGCCGGACGATTTAGTTAGGCTTACATATTATTTCGCTAACTACACATCAAAAAACAAAGACTATCAAAATATTGTCCCTGAAAAATATTTTGGTACTCGTTTTTGGGGTAGGCGACGTAAAAATTATGGTAATATTACTAATCCTCCTCAAATTATTGGAATAACACGTGAAATTTTTGATAATATATATAGAATGATTCATGAGACATGGAAAGAAAAAAGAAAAGAGCGTTGTAAAAAGAAATACAATCTCGAATGCAGATTATGTAAAAATGTTCTTAATTGTGTTTTATACAAAAAAAATGGTTTTTATCATAATAATATAGAATCAGTTATTAGTTTATTAGAGAAATCCGGCAAGCTTCATGATGTCTATGAAGATTACAGATTTAATGAACATCGAAAATTACAAGCTTCTGGCTTTTATTCTCAATTAGCTATTGCCAAACCTGATTTAAAATTTCAGAGAAAAATCCTCTATAACCCAAAATTTAAAAAATATAAACTTTTTTTAAAAAATTTGATAAAAAAATAAATTTTTTTTCTTGACAAAGTTAGTCTATTCTAACAATGTTCATTTTATATAATAAAGTTAGTCGGTTCTAATAATATTAGTTAAATACTAAATCTTAAGGAGACATAATCATGTTTATTAAAAGTTTAATAATTTTAAAAGTTCTTTGGAAGCATATGCCGGCAGTCATTGATATTATTAAGGATTGTATTGAAGAGATTAAAAAAGAATCTCCGGAAAGCAAGGAGCTTTCAGAAATGGAAGATGATTTACTATCGGCAGAGGATTTATAAATGGATTATAAAAAAATCATAGTAGCCGATGCTACAATGGTTAAGGTTAATGGTTCACCTAATCAGTTTATTTTAGATACTCTAAATAGTGAATTTAAGCGTTTTCAGGATGATGTAATTTTATTTAATAATACGTTGGCTTTAAGAGCATTTAATTTTACTGATATTAATCCCGATCATCTACAAATATCTAGCTGGGGTACTCGTAAAACCCCTGCTTCTGTTACTCATGAAGCTAATCTTGCAATAGATGTTACCTATATTGATTCATCTGGCGTTGTCTCTGATATGTACGGCAATAAATATCAGTGTAATGGAGATAGCATGAAAACCTTATGTGCTTTTGGTTTTTATCTTATGACTCGTGCAAAAAAGTTAAAACAGTATCATGTAGCTTTAAGTCTCCACAACCGTCATATTCATGTAGATACTTTAGATTCTCGTAAAGGTAATTATGACAATGAGGTTTATAAAAATGGTTATAACTCAACTGATGGTTATACATTTGCAAGTTTAGATTTTCATTCATCTTTGAGTAAATATAACATTAATTCAACAAATGTTATTTGGAGTATGTATTGTGAAGAAAAATTCAATGAACTACTTAAACCTGATTCGGGAAATAGCTCAACTGGTCTTTTTTCTCTTCTGTTTGCTGTGTTGGCTGGTATCTTACTATTATATTTTGCTGGAAAATCAAGGAGTTAATATATGGCTAAAATAACAAAAAATTACGGTCGTGAATTTATGATCATCAGTAATGGCACTACTAATGTAGTTACAGATGTTACAATCGATTACAGAGATGGTCAATCAGAAATAGTTGATATTCTTCCCGGTACTGCTATTCAACTTCGCGGAGTTGAAAATCTCACTGCGGAGGAATCGGTTTTTGGCGAATTGAATATATCAACTCATATGAGAATGGAAGGTTTTTTTTTACATTAGACATGGGTGGCTATCAACTCAAGTCGCAGCTTGATTTGGATGTTGGAGCTAAAGGATATTTAAAGAAATCTAATTTGGATACTGAAACTAACGCTTTAGGTTACATGAAGAAAACAGCAGCTGACGGACTCTATCAGCTAAAGACAAGTTTAGATTCGGATGTTGGAGCTAAAGGATATTTAAAGAAATCTAATTTGGATGCTGAAACTAACGCTTTAGGTTACATGAAGAAAACAGCAGCTGACGGACTCTATCAGCTAAAGACAAGTTTAGATTCGGATGTTGGAGCTAAAGGATATTTAAAGAATAATAAAGTTTATACAGGTACTGCTTGGAATAATACAGATTATCCTATTGGAAAGTACATATTATGTAATTCACCAACGGGTATTGGATATGTTTTAAATAATAGCCCTTCTGTTGTTCCTATGGCTTTGGCTGGCGGTTTTAATATCGATGCTGCAAACGTTGGTATTTCAAGCTATATACAGTTATCTGGTACATGGAGGTATTGCGGTGAGGTACCTTCGCAATTATATTCTTCTACGTATCTAAAAATTGTATTACTATGTAGGGTTTTATAATGATGGAAAATTTTAAAAAAGTAGAAGTTAAAAATATCAAATTTCAAGAAAATGAAATCGAATCAGTTATTTTTAGTATTGAAACTGATAATGAATCTTTCTCTTATTGTTTTCGTTTTTCTGATCCTTATATTTCTGACGATCTTAAGTCATATTTTCTTAATATTATTAATAGTTTTTCAGATGATTATATTCTTCAACATAAATTCGTACAATCATTTTCAGATATGAGGTTATAATATGGATGATACTACAACTATTATAGAAATTATTGTGTCTATTATAGTGCTTTTGATTGTTCTATTAGGTGGTTAATATGAATCGTTATTTTAGAACAACTAATTTTCGTTATATCCGGACTCGGGATTCTTTTGTTCCTGATAGCTTGCTTCTTTTTCAAGACAACAAATGTTATCAGGTTGTTTTTGATCAAGAGCAAGGCTGGATTAAATCTGTAAGACGACAGGTAAAGAAATATGAAGTCGATCTTGTTTTAGGTGTAGTAAAAAATGAAGATAAGAAATTCAGGATTTATCTTGAGGATGAATGTATTGAATGGGTACGTCGCAAGATAGATTATGAAGATATAATAACTTAAGGAGGTTATAATGAAATTCAGCTTATCAACAGTAATTCTTTTATTGATTTCTTTTATTTTGTTTATTGTTCTTTGGAGAGGTTCTGATTTCAAAGAATATAGCAAAGAAAATGATTCTTATTCTTTTAATTCTGATATAAGTATCAAAGAGAGATTTAATAATTTTATTCAAAATGTTTTAAGTTCTTTTAAACTAACAGGAGGTAACAATGAAAGGTAAAACAGCAACGAAATTATGGTTAGTAGTAAGTGTAGTTCTTTTTTATGCAATTTATAAAGCTACAGGCGGTTTTTCTCAAGCTTTTACTTGGATTAAGAATACTATCACAGGAGGTAAATAGTTATGGGTATAGCATCAATTAGACGCTCCATATACAAAGCTGCTAAAGCCGGTGCACGTGCTGGGTCTCGCAGATCTAGAAGAGGCAGAAAGGGTAGGCGCCGTAAATCTTCCGGCGGATTAGTTAAAAAATTATTCGGTTTATAAGGAGACATAATAATGTACTATAAAGGTATAGATAAAAAAGTTGGTGGCGTTCAGCTTTCAGAATCAATAGTTTTCAAAAAAATTAAACTTAGTCATCTTTTAATTACAATGACTGATGATATTGATGTTACTTCAGAGGCTTCAAAAATAATTATAGATGTTAATACGTCAGGCGGAGGAGTTCCGTCTCGTCAGCTTATTACTCGTGTTAATTTTAAAACTTTGTGTGAATATACGCAAAGATTAGGAAGCGTAGGTATATCTAAAGATAATAAATCTATGTACTCTCTTATTCCTATTGGTTCTATGGATTTAGACGATATGGATTTGAATGTTGAAATTAATTCATCATCTGCTTTTTCGTCATCTTCTAATTTAAGATTTACTGTATATGCAATTAGAATTAGTGACGTTACTCCGGTTCTTGAATTCCAAGAACGTGAGATTATAACGCAAGGTAAAACATTTACTAATGTAGTAGCCTTGTTTGATATTAACTGTGATTCGACTTCAACTAATGTTACAAAAATAACTTTTGATAATAGCTCGCAGATTAACATCAATCATGATATTGCACATATGTTTACAAATTCAAGCGATCAGATTTTTGATGTCATAAACTGGGCTACTTTATTTTTGGATAAAGATATGGGCTCTGGAAGAAACATTAAAGTAGAACCTACTAATACATTTGTAGGTCTTGTTGTTCAGGTTTCAATACTAAACGGTATGTTAAGGAGATAGTTTATGGGGCTTGGAAGCGCATTAAAAAAGGCTGCCTCTTCTGTTTCTAATGCGGTATCCTCTGCTGTATCTGCTGTTACAAGTGTAGCAGGTTCGGCAGGGAGTATAGCTGGAAGTATAGGTTCAAGTTTTGCATCTATACCGGCAAGTTATACTTCTAACTTTCTAGGTGAACTTATACCCGGTTTGACTGGTGCTACCGGTCAAATGTTTAATTCTGCCGGTACTATTATTCAGGGCGCCGATCAAATTTATAATCAGGCTCAAGGTTTTTTAGGCGATAACATGGGAGCTATTACAAATCTCGCATCTGCTTTTGCAGGAATGCAAGGTAATATGCTATCAGGTTTATTGGGTAGTGTCGGTAATTTAGGTAATCAATTATCGTCAGGTCTTGATATGGCTACTGGTTTGTTGTCTGCAGGTCAAAATCAGATAACAAATTTAGTTTCTGGCTCTATAGGTCAGCTATCGTCAGGTCTTGATATGGCTACTGGTTTGTTGTCTGCAGGTCAAAAACAGGTTTCAGATGCTTTATTGTCCGGTCAACAGCAGGTATCTAGTTTATTGCAGTCAAATCAGCAGCAAGTTACAGCACTAGTAAGTAATTCTATTGCTCAATCAAATGCTACTATGAATATAATGTTAGAACATATGTTGTCAAATGCTAAAGAATCATCTGTCAGTTCACAGTCTCCGGTTGTACAAGGTGGCGTTAGTGATGCTATAGACGGTGCAAAGAATTATATGTTGTTTGCATGTATTTTTGGTATTGTATTGTTGTTCGCTTTTAATAAGCGTTAAATCTCTACACATCTGGTGTAGATAGAGGCTCGAGGTCTCGGCATTTGAAATGTATAGATTCATTTCCCGGGGATTTTTTGATTTTTTTTAAACTTTAAAATTTACTAAAAAAATTATTTAAAAAGCAAAAATATTCTTGACATGTTTTTGCTTTTTTTATCTCATATTAATTGTTATACTATAACTCTGAATGTACTTCCGATAATAAATCTTATGTCGCATTAGGAAATTCGGTAGGCCTATAAAAAAGGAGGCCTCCATGGATATATATTCTTCATTTGCTGTAGAGAAAATTATTTTAGAAAAATGTTCACCCTTTCCGTCCGCTGTTGATTCTTATCTTACCATCAAAGCAGAAAAGTTCGGATTTAAAGACGCCCATGACTTATTTAAGTTCCATCATTACGATGCTTGTAACACTAAACAAAAACACAATTTTATTATCATGGATTATGATGATGTAGTTCATCCTTACGCTCCCGGAGAGTTTGCCCGTGAGTGTATTATCATGCTTCCGTTTTTTGATGGTCTTTTTAATGTCTATTATGGTCAAAGAATAAAGACTTCATTATTCTTCCCTCTTTCAATTGTTGATAAAGAATTTCATATATCTATTCTTAAATCAACACCTGTTAAAGGATTATTTAAAGCTCAAAACGCAAATTAAAAAAGGAGATATAATTATGTTATTAAGTGTTTACACAATTTACGACAAAAAAGCTTCTGAATGTTCCCAGCTATTTTATGCGCAGAACCTCGCAGTTGCTCAACGTCATTTCGATAACATCATGAGAGAGAATCCGTTTCTCGATGATTATCAATTAAAATTAGTAGGCTCTATTGATACACAAACATGTATTTTTGAGCCTGCAATAGAGGTTTAATATGAGTTCAGTATTTAGTCGTGTTGGAGGTTTAACTCCTCCTCTATCAGCCTTTGACCTCTCATATGAGGTTAAAACAACTTGTGATATGGGACAGCTTATTCCTATCATGTTTGATGATGTAGCCCCAGGCGATCATTTTAGTATATCTACATCTCAATTTATACGCATGCAGCCAATGGTTGCCCCGGTTCTACATGAAATCAATGTTTATAATCATTTCTTTTTTGTTCCCTACCGGTTGCTTTGGGATCAATTTGAAGATTATATTACAGGTGGTAAAGACGGTTTATTTACTGCAGAAATTCCCGTATGGGATCCATCTCCCGGTAAATATGGTATTAAATCACTCTGGAACTATTTTGCTCTTCCGCCTAATGTTAAACCTGAAGGCGCTCTTCCTGTTGATTTTCTTAGAAGAGCATATAACTTAATCTATAATGAGTACTACATTGATCGAAATTTACAACAGATAGACATTCCTCTTGATAATGAGGATGTTCTTATACGTTCCTGGGATAAGGATTATTTTACCTCTGCTTTGCCATGGCAACAGAGAGGTTCGGCTCCTGCCATGCCCGTTTCCGGTCTTGCTAAAGCTGCGTTTGATGGTCCTCTTTCCGGTATTTTAGGAGTTGGTCGATACAAAGATGGTTCACAAGATGATGTCAACCATAGACTTTATCTTCCTTCGCCTTACCCTGGTATGGTTATACAAGATCCGGTTGTTTCTGCTGCTGCTGGTAACATTGGCATTGTTCCTGATCAACCTTTAGTCGATTGGTTAAATGATAATCATATTGACTTTTCCACTATGTCAAGTTTTGACATTACTGATTTACGCCTTGCTTTTCAAATTCAAAAATATTTAGAGCGTAACGCCCGTATAGGTTCTCGCTACACAGAACAACTAAAAGGTAGATATGGAGTTTCCCCCACCGACGAACGATTAGACCGTCCCGAATACATCGGCGGAACACGTCAGCCTGTTATAGTTTCGGAAGTCTTACAAACGTCAGAAGATGGCGCTACTCCTCAAGGCAATATGGCAGGACATGGAATAAGTATAGGTAATCAATTTGCCGGCAAATACAAGGTAGAAGAATTCGGAATTATCATAGGTATAATGTCAATTATGCCCCGCCCTGCTTATCAAGATGGCGTTAATAGGCAATGGCTTAAATACAATAAGTTTGAGTTCATAACCCCGGAATTTGTTAATATGTCAGAACAGGAGATATATAACGCTGAATTATGCGCTACTTCCGATCCTGTACATAACAAAGACATTTTCGGTTTTCAAGGAAGATATGATCAGTACAGATACAGACCTAATGTTGTTACTGGCGATATGGTCTATTATTTTCGCTATTGGCATCTTGGAAGATACTTTGATCCATTGAATCCTCCTGTTCTTAATCAAGACTTTGTTCTATGTAAACCAGAAGAGACCAAGCGTATATTTGCTGTTCCCAGTGAGGATGGTTTCTTAGTTAGTCATGCTAACCATATCATGGCTTATAGACCGTTACCAGTCATGGCCGAACCAGGCCTTATGGACCATCACTAGGAGATTATTATGTTTGATGCAGGTACCGCTTTTTCAGGAGCTCTTAACTTTGGTTTAGGTTTGATGAACTATAACTATCAAAAAAAGCTTAATGATACTATGATGTCTAGAGAGGATAACGCCGTCCAGCGTCGTGTAGCAGACCTTAAAGCAGCCGGGCTTAGCCCGGTACTTGCTGCCGGTCAAGCTGCAGAAGCCGGCGCCGGACAGACTGCCCAGCCTCCCCGCCTTTCCGGATTAGATTTACAAATGCAAGATATGGCTTTAAAACAAGCTAGAGCTCAAGTCGGAATTAGTGAGGTTCAAAAGGCATTACTTATTAAACAATTAGATAGCTTTGATAAAAATTTTTTTAATACTCTTAGTAATGATGCTGTAACTAGAGATTCTGTTTCTACTAATACTAAAATTAATAAGTTGGATTTAGAAAATTATCATAATACAGGCACTGCTCCTCGTGAAAATCCTTTTATCAAGACTTTAAAGAGTGGAATTAAATGGATTGATGATTATGGTGACTATGAGATAAATCTAGGCCCTGGACCTTTATTTAAAAAATCTTTAAAAAAGGAGTCAAAAAAATGATAACTGTTAAAACTTTAGTTCTTTTTCTTATTGGTATACCAATAAGTTTATTATTTGTTCTCATTGTATTAAAGTTAATTAAAGCAATTATTAAGGAGATAAAGAAATGAATTTCTTACTCAAAGCATTAGTACAAATTTTAAGTTTAGGAGTGTATTACTATGTTCAGAAGAAAAAGAAGGCGAAGGAGGTAGATCATGCACCATAGATCGCCCAAAAAACACATTAAGTATTACCGCGTCACTCGAGGCGGAGTCCGCCTCTAACTTATAGAGGTTTCTCCCGGGGCTATATGCCCCGGGGAATTCATATTTAAATTAAAATAGGAGATAATATAATGAAAGATAAACTCGGCAGAGAAATAGTAGGACAAAAGTTCGATCAAAAAAGCGTTACTCAAAAGCTTGGATACATACCGCTCACAAGGCGCATGGATGAAATCAATGAAGCCGGTATCAGGCTGCTTATGCGCCGTGCAGAACAGTATGACTTTCCGGATGGAAAAATAGATGAAAGCTTCTATGATCCTCTACGTAAGCTCAATGTAGATTTAGCTGACATTACTCAATTAGATTTACGCATTAAAGCTCGTATGAAAGAAAAGGCCGATATGTTGGCACAACAAAAAGAGGCCGAAAAAACTAAAGACGTCGTGACAGACGATAACCCAGCAGACTCCGCAGCAGCTTCTTAATTGAAAGTCCGGCCGGTTTTCGTCCCGGCCGGACTCCGCTCTGCGAGTCAATGAGATAAAATCATGTTACACAATCTAAGATTTGTATATAATCAGAAAGCGACACAGGCTAAAAGTGTCGCGGGCTATCGCTCCCCTTGTTCTATAGATAGCCAAGTGACACAAACACCTGACCGGGTGTTTAAAAAGTGATTACGGAGTAATTAAATATGAGTTTACACACAAAATGTTTATCACCAGTTCACCTCTACGAAAAGGTAGATGGCGAACAAAAAATATATATGACAGTCCCTTGTGGACGTTGTTATTACTGCAAAAGCATGAGGCGTTCAGAATGGACTCTCCGCTTAATGCACGAAATGGAATACTTCCAGGATAGAGGAATGTTCCTCACCCTCACCTACACAGATGATGCTGTCCCGCTCCAGTACGATAAAGACGGCAATAGTTATATGACTCTTGTTAAATCTGATGTACAAAAATTCTTCAAGCTACTAAGAACCCGCCTTCGACGTGGCGGTTCAGACCTAAAAATAAAATATTATTACTGTGGAGAATACGGTCCTAAAACCCAGAGACCACACTATCATGTAATCTTGTTCGGCTTGCCCGATACCCCGGCCTACCGACATCTTATCATGTCGTGTTGGCCTCATTGTGACTGGAATAATTCACACATTAGAAATAAATCATTCGGTAAAGTAAGACGCGATTCTATAGCCTATACAGTAGGTTATGTTGTAGAAAAGATGTATGGAGACAACTCTAAAGTAGAGTATAAAAATAAAGCAAGGCCTTTCAATCATTCATCGCAAGCTATGGGATTACGTTACTTTCTAGACAATTTCGTTGAAATAATGCAAGATATAGGCTGTAAGTTTGAAAAACACATTAAGCCTATTCCCAGGTATTACTTAAAAAAAATAAAACAAAAAGGATACGAACTATATCAATTCGGACTAGAATTCTTCGACTTCGAAAAAAATGTCGAAAAAATAAAATATGATAATGAAGTAAAAGAGCTTAATCATGTCTTAACCTCTGACATTGATTTTGATTTCAATACTTATTACAATTCTCAACTATTCCCGGAGCGTTCAAAGCTCAAAGAGCTATGTCTAAGCTATGCCCGGCAATGGAATACAGAATTTAAAGCAAAAAGAGAAATTTATTTGCAAAAAAAATTCACACGCACAAAAATTTGTTTGACAAGTGTATAAAAAAAATACTATGGTCGTATGTGACATAAGATATAATATAAATTTAAATATTCCTGCCGAATAAATCCTTTTATGTCGCATTAGGAAAATTTTTCTATATGCTCCTATGTATAAAGCATAAAAAATGTTAATTGGAATTATTTATTATACAAAAGAGAAACCGTATACACAGCAATACCTTCACCTCTGCCGATAAAACCCAAGCCTTCGGAAGTTTTACCTTTAATTCCGATTGACTTTGGCAGAAAGATTCCTCCGCTTGCATTAGATATGTTCTTTTTCATATCACTTATATATGGAAATATTTTAGGCTGTTCGCATATAATGACCGAATCAATATTGATTACAGAAAATCCAAGTTCTGTAATTTTTTGAAACACATCTTCAAGAAGATTTATACTGTTAGCATTTTTATAAAGCGGATTTGTATCCGGAAATAATTGACCTATATCGCCAATATCGGTCGGTCCGAGCAGAGAATCAATTATTGAATGAATCAAAACATCACCATCAGAATGTCCTTCTAAACCTAAATGATAGTCGAGTTTGACTCCGCCTAAAATAAGATCTCTCCCCTTCACTAAAGCATGAATATCAAATCCGTTACCGATTCTATAGTTGATCATATCTCTAATTCAAAAAGATCAGTTAGTGAAGTGAGTTTAAAAAGATCAAGTATTCTTGGGCTTGCTTTTTTTATGACAAATTTTTTTCCTTTCTTTTTTTGGAGTTTTAAAAGTATAATTAGAATACCTATTCCTGATGAATCTATATAATCAACATCATATAGATCCATCTCAACATCTTTATTAGCTTTATCTCCAATCTCAAAGAGTTTTTCTTTAAATGGTTTAATTGTGATCAGCTCTATATCTCCATACACCTTCAAAGAGATGGTTTTATCATTTTCATAAACATCAATTTTCATTTTTTATACCCCTCTCAATCTTTATTAATATTTAAATTTAATCAGAAAAGTCAATATCTATTAAAATCAATCTTGGCGAAGTTTTACCTAAAAACTCATTCTGAGTTAAATTATATATTAAATCAACATTTTTTTTTACCTTATAATAACTATCCATTTTATCAAACATATTCCATCCAATGACCTGTAATGAATTATTGATAATAAATTTACCGTGATTATTTGTACTTCCAAATGAACTGAATTCTTCTATCTTTATTTGTCTTGAAATGAATACAGGTGTTTCATTTTTTTTACCAAAAGGTTCAAGGAGGGAAAATTTTTCTATTAATAATGTATTAATATCATTCACATCTAAAATCGCATCTATCTGAATAGTTTTATCAGGAATGAATCTGTCTGCAACCGATTGATTTATTCTATTAATAATCTCTTCAATATTCTCTTGATTTGCAGTAAATCCAAAGGCTTGTGCATGCCCTCCCAGCCGCTCAAATAAATGAGCAATAGTTAATGTATGCGATAGAAAGTCAAAATTTCCATAGCTTCTGGCAGACCCTTTTATCGATCCGTCTGTACCTGCTGCAATAATAACAGGTTTTTTCATATCATCAGCTAATCTATTTGCTATAAGACCTGCAAGCCCGTCAATGATCTCTTCATTCATATAGAAAAAAATATTGTCGTTTAATTTAATTCCCGAATCGTTGTTTTTTAATTTTTCAACAATTGAAGCAACCCGCTTTTTCCTATCATTGTTGATTTTATGTATTTCAAAAATAATGTATTTAATTTTTACATTATCTTTTTCTAAAAAAAAATTTACTGTTAAATCGGTCTCACCCATTCTACCCGGAGCATTTAGTAAAGGCGCTATATCCCAACTAATTGTTCTTGATGATACCTTAGATTTATCTATAAGTGATTGAATCCCCACATGACCATCTCCTCTTTTGAGAACTGAAAGACCATATTTAATTATATCTCTATTTTCTCCTATTAGTGGCATAATATCAGCAATTGTACCAATTGTAAAAAGGACCGCGTTTTCTTGTAGAATTGAAAATATCTTTTTAGAATCTCTCCATTGAAGTTCTATAAATAATTTTACATATAATCCAAATTCCTCTAAAGTATGAGCTTTATCTATGCAAAAATCCTTTGTGAGTCTATCAATCATTACATCATTGTTTTCAAAATCTAAATTGCAATAGTCGGATGCTATTTTTTTAATGTTTGATATATTAATTTCCGGATAAATTGATTTGATTAAAGATTTTAAAACCGAATACTCTCCATTGAGTAAAATTATATAATCATCTTCATTTATTTCGATGCTAATGAATTCTATTATATCATTCTTTTTTATCTTATAATCATATCCTACAATTCCGTTCCTGACATTTATTATATCATAGGTTATTTTATTTTCATAAATAAGTACAAAATTCACATTAAAACTTGTCGTATAACTATAAAGAAAGGCTTGCACAAATTTAAATACAACGCCGACTCCTGCTAATTCTTTAAATGGGTATTTGCAGTTATCCTTTTTTGGATTAACTATTATTGCATTAGGGAGATCTTCGTCAGGCTCGTGATGATCGGTAATAATAAAGTCAATATTATGTTTTTTAGCATAATCTATTTCCTGAATATCTCTTATGCCGGAATCTACTGTTATGACTAAATCTATTTTATTATTAATAAATTCATCTATAATCTCATGAGAAAGTCCGTAACTCTCTCTCCCTTTAGGGTACCTGATCAATGGTCTATTTTCAAATTTAACTAACAGATCATAGATTATAGTAAGAGAAGTAATCCCATCAAGATCCGAATCTCCAAAGATTGCAATCTTTTCATTATTTTTTATTGCGGCCTTTAATCTATCAATTGCATCAAAAATACCGTGCAATAAAAAAGGGCTATGAAGATTATTTAATTCAGGAAAAAGAAATTTGTGAATCTCATGCTCATCTTTAATACCTCGGGCAAATAGTATTGATATAATATTTATATCAATACCTGTCTTTTTTGAAATCAGCTCAATTTCCTGCCTGCTATAATCCGGTAAAATCCATTCAGGCTTCATTTATATTTTCTTAATCCTTTGAATTGCTTTTTCTGCAAGAAAATTTGCTTTGTCATTTGAGTTTTTGGAGATATATTCTATCTTAAATTTTTTTATCTTATTTATCAAAGGAGTTATTTCAGATAAGAATTTCAATATTTCGGCATCATTCGATTTATAATCAGCGCTTAATTGTTTCACAATTTTTTCAAAATTTGTTTTTATCTTTAACTCATTAGCCTGAAAGTATAGCGCTAATCTAACAGCTCTGAGCAATGCTATACGCTCGGCATTTGGAATACTTCTTTTCCCTATATAATCCGAAACTTTTCCTACCTGTCTATACTCTTGATCAAATATAATAATTCCTATACCCGAATCTCTTTGTTCCTTGTTTGAAACAGCTCCTATATACATTGTAATTGTAGTATTAATAGGTATTACCGATAGTTCGGCGCCGCTTAATATTTCTTTTAAAGAATCATTTTCATCAACACTGTTTTCATCTTTAGACAGATTCTTTTTTTTAAGGATTACTTTTCGCTTTATCAAAACCTTCTCATGTTTTGAGAGAAGTTTTCTTGCTTCTTGAATTATATCAACAACTTCCGAAACATCACATTCGGCAAGTTCTGCGATTTTTTCAATATTCTTCCCTTCGGAAATCAATTGTAATATTCGGTCTATGCTTAAAAGCATTTTCTAATTACTCCAAATTATAATCAGTAGATTTATAATCAGTAGATAAATCTTCCGCAGTTGGTACATACTTCAATTTTTTTGTGACTTGAGGCTGAAACAGCAAGTGATGACGGGACTTTAAAATTACATCTGCTGCATGTTTCTCCGTTTAATTTTGCTATGGCAACACCATCTTTTGAATTTACCAATTTAGAAAACTTTGCCTTGTTTGTCGGAGAGAGACTTTCTATGAGTTCCGAAAATTTATTTCTATAAGATTCCGATTCTTTTTTGTATTCCGAGATTTTTCTATTCAATTCTTCTATGTCGTTTTTCACTTGTTTATCCGTTCCGAAAAATTCATTGCTTAAATCCGCTAATAATTTTTCTGTTTTTTCTACATTCTCAAGCAGTTCTAATATTACGCTTTCCAATTTTTCCTTAGTATCATTCAATCTAATTAGTTCATTATTTTGTGCTTCAATCTCCCTCTCTGATTTTAGCTGATCCTTTCGTTGTTCTGTTTTTCGTATCCTATTTTCAATTTCTTCAAGATCAAGTTCATTCTTCTTTAAATTTAATCTATGGTTCTTAAATTTTAATTCGGTTTGAGATACCTTTGCAGTAATTTCACTTAATCTGTCTTCCCATATCTTAATTGATTTATTGCATCTGACTATTTCCGATTCAAATTTAATTACATTGTCCCAGAAATGTTGAAGTTCTATCATTATATTAATTTCGTTTTGCATTTCATTTATACACTTTAAATGGATTTTTTTCTATGCCTGATATTATTAACTCAATCTTTTCATCATATAATACTTCTTTTAATGATTCTGCAAGATTTTTTTTAAAAATTATTTCTGTTCCGTAATGACCTGCATCAATAATATTTTTACCGGAATCTATTGCATATTTTGCATGATGGTAATTTATATCGCCGCTTATTATGCAGTCCGGATTATATGTAGTAATGATTTTTTCTACAGAACCTCCTCCTGAACCGTTTATGAATGCGATTGATTTTATGGCATCATTTTCATTCCCGCAGTATGTAATAAATTCAAGATTTAATTTATCTTTAGTTCTATATAATAATTCACTTAACACTATCTCATTTTCTAATTTAATAAATGAACCTATACCTATTTCAATTCCATTTATCTCTTGAATATTTATCAATGGAGTTGCTCCGCTAAATCCGAGAGAATCCGATAGAGTACTATACATTATTTTATCAAAATTTGTATGCAATGAATAAAGTGAAATCCTTGATGATATTAGACTCAACAATATATTTGATCTTGATTCATCGGTGACAATTTTTTTTATCGGCTTAAAAATAAGCGGATGATGACTAATCATCACATTGCAGCCGTTTTCTTTTGCATCAAGAACTGTTTCCATGTCTGCATCAAGACAGATATATACTCTCTCAATAATATCATCATTAAACAGTATTTGCGCACCGGTATTATCATATTCTTCTTGTATGTCTTCAGGAATTTTGTCCTTTAATCTTTTTATTAATTCATTTACTTTCATAATAACACCTTGTTGTGTACTATAGTTCCTGCCCGCCAGAGGCGGGCAGGAACTATTTATTGACTATGGCGGCTATATTATTAACATTGCATCGCCATAAGAAAAAAATCTATATTCCATTTCTACGGCCGCTTTATATGCATTCATTATAAGTTCATAACCTGCAAAAGATGCTACTAACATAAGGAGTGTAGATTTCGGAGTATGCAGATTTGTCAATAGAGCATCAACAGATTTTACACTATAGGGCGGATAGATGAAAATATCCGTAGTTCCCTCCTCGGGAATATTCTTTCCATCTTTAAATGTAGATTCTAAAACTCTGAGAGATGTTGTTCCCACTGCAACAATCCGCCTACCCTCTTCTCTTGCTAAATTTATTCTCTCTGCCGAATAATTATCAAGTATAAATTTTTCTGTGTGCATTTTATGTTTTGATAAATCATTATCTCTCACAGGGCTGAATGTTCCCCAAGATACATGCAGTGTAATAAAAATTGATTCGATTTCTTTTTCTTTTAATAAAGAAAAAATTTCATCAGTAAAATGAAGTCCTGCCGTAGGAGCTGCAACAGCGCCGCTATTTTCAGCATATATTGTTTGGTATCTTTCTATATCAAAATTATTTGCAGCACGCTTAATATATGGCGGAAGCGGCACTTCGCCAATTTCACTAAGGATAGTTTCAGATAATTCAACATTAGTAATTATTTCAATAATTTCACCAAACTTGTTTGTTATAATAAAATTTATATTTTTATTTTTTGTAGGATAAATCCTATCATTAACTTTCAGTTTTTTTGTACTGTTTGTAATAATTAACCATCGTGTAACCGATAACTGCTGAGTTAATACGACCTCTATTATTTCTCCGGATTCTCTTGTACAGAATATTCTTCCATTGATTACTTTAGTGTTATTAAAGACAAGCGTGTCTCCACTCTGTAAAAAATTTGCTATAGATTTAAAGTCAGAATGAATAAATCTTCCATCATTTTTTTGTATAACAAAAAGTCTTGATTCATCCCTCGATTCGGCAGGATTTTGCGCTATTAAATTTTTTGGCAGATTGTAATTAAAATCTTCTAGGGTATATTCTTTGTTAATTTTTTTCATTAATTAACAAGATGCGATGAACTTTATTTCCGTGCAAGATAATTATTATTAATCTTAGTAAAATTTACACCTTTATAATAATGCTTCAATATATCCTCATATTTAAAACCATTTTCTCCTCGACCCTTTGCTCCCCATTGGCACATCCCTATTCCATGACCCCAACCTTTTCCTGTAATAAAAAATATATCCTTCTCTTTCTTTATTGTAAAATATGTACTTTTTAATTTTTGCGGATCCAATAGAAGTCTAAATTCATTTCCTGTTAATGTTATTGTTCCGTTTTTATGTTGTACCGTAACTTCTACAATTCTATCATTATGTCTTTTAAATAAGATTTTACTAATATGGTCGATTGTCTTATATTTTTTGTTAAGTGCGGAAGTAATTTCATTCATTGATAATGTAATAGTCCATTCATAGTGTGGTGAATCTTTTCCATAACTACATTCTACACTTTTAAGATATGGTAAATCCGAGCCGGGCCATACATCACTATCATCAGAGGTTTTACCGCCGCTTGTTGAATGAAAATAAGAAATTATAGGTTCATTGTTGTATGTCATTATTATCCCGGAAGTTTTATTTACAGCCTCTATTGATGATTCGGTTTCAACTGAGATCCCTTTATATACCTGAAAATTTGTAGTAGAATCCAGCTCGTAAATATTTTCATCTTTAGTTCTTAATAAAAAATAGTATGCATATGTTCTTGATGCTATTGCCTGAGATTTCAATGCTTCTATATTCCAAGAAGACGGCATTTCCGAAGGGACAACACTGTAAAGATATTCTTCAATGTCGAGTATATTAACAACATGTATTTTCCCAAGTATATTATGTAATTCGATCTTACCTCTGTATCCAATATTATCAATATATAATATATTTTTATCAGATTCTACTACATATATGCTTTTGATTTTTATAGGATCAAAACTTAATCCGGATTTATTTGATTCATAGATTATTTTTGAATCATTCTTATTGATGACTCGCAAGCCTGTCTCGGAATTGACTTTGAAATTTTTATCTTTAATACCGATAAGTATTTTTACATAGATCGGACTATCTTCTTGTTTAAGATTTCTGCCTCTTAAATATCTTTCTGAAGGTGTACAACCGTTAAGCATTAAACCAATTATAAATAATATGATTGATATTTTATAACTTACTTTTATTCTCACTTAACTTATTCTCGCTCAACTAACCTTTAGGATGAAAATCTTTATGAATCTTTTGTAGTTGCTTTTTAGCCAGGTGGGTATAAACTTGCGTTGTTGAAATATCCATATGACCTAATAATTCCTGTACAGAACGTATGTCTGCTCCATTCTCTATCAGATGTGTTGCAAATGAATGACGCAGAGTATGAGGTGTTATATTCTTTTTTATCTCTGTTCTTGTAACATAACTTTTTAAAAGACGCCAAACTGATTTTCTGTTAAGCTGAGACCCTTTTTTACTGACAAATAAAAATTCAGACTCTCTGCTTCCTATAATAGCCGGCCTTGATTCTCTTTTATATTTTTTAAGGAGTCTTGCCGCCTCTTCTCCTATTGGGACCATTCTTTGTTTATTCCCTTTACCTGTTACAGTTACAAACATATTCTCAAAGTCTACATCTCTATTGTGTAAGTCTATTGCCTCTGATATCCTTAATCCGCCGGAATATAAAAGTTCAAATATAGTTTTATCACGTAATTCATAGCTATCCTCTTCCGATATTGAATGAAACAATTTATCTAATTCATTGATAGTTAAAAAATCCGGCAATGATTTCTCAACATGCGGCGTTTCAATTTTTTCAGTAGGATCTTTAATATTAGTATCAATATTGTCTGTGATAAAATTATAGAATTGTCTTATTGCTGCTAATGATCTTGCTAAAGTTCTTGTGGAATTCTTTTTATCATTTTTTTCATGTTTAAGAAATTGTTGAATATCCTCTTGCGTAGCATCAAGAATATTCTTACTTTTTAATGAAAGGAATTCACTAAATTTTTTCAAATCATATGTATATGAATAGATCGAATTTTGAGAAAGTCCTTTTTCTACCTGAAGAAATTTTTTAAATCGTTTAATAGCTACTACTTCTTTCACAGATATACCCCTGCATTAAAATTTACTACTCCAGGCATGTAATTGATAATATTTTTTGTTAGATAATAATTACATTTTAAGTATCGGTAAGTGCCGAATTATGTCTTAATAATGTTGAAAAATTTTATTATAAAAAGAGAAATTTTGAATAAATATGCGGGATTTGATCTAATATTTATTTTTTTTTGTTACTTTTTTTAATTTTTTTTATCAAAGAATCATCAATAATCTTTCCATCTTTAAATAGAACCTTTCTATCTGTATATTTAGCAACATCCGGTTCATGAGTTACCACGATAATTGATATACCGTTCTCCTTATTCAATCGTGTAAATAGGTTCATAATCTCTTCCGTGTTTTTTGAATCAAGATTACCTGTAGGTTCATCTGCCAATATTATGGATGGATTATTTATGAGTGATCGCGCTATAGCTACACGTTGTTGTTCTCCACCTGATAGTTTATTTGGATGATGGTCATATCTTCCGGAAAGTCCTACCATATCGAGCAGTTCTTTAGCTCGCTTATTCAATTCTGTAGCTAAAAGTCCGCCTTTATAAAACAGGGGAAGTTCAACATTCTCCATTGCAGATGTTCTTGGGAGTAAATTATATCCTTGAAAAACAAAACCTATTTTTTTATTTCTTATCTCTGCTTTTTGATCATCATCAAGAGTTGAACCGTCAATTCCATCAAGGAGATAAGTACCGGACGTAGGCGCATCTAAGAAGCCTAAAATGTTCATAAAAGTAGATTTACCTGAGCCTGATGCACCCATAATAGAGACAAAATCCCCTTCATTAAAATCAAAAGATACCCCTTTTATTGCTTGAACACTAACTTCTTCACTCAAAATATATGTTTTAACAAGATCTTTTATTTCTATAACCTTTTTTGCCATAAACTAACCATTATTTTGACCATTTATTTAATACGCACAGCAATCTCATCATTCTCATTTAAACCCTCAGTTATCTCTGTATAGCTATCCCCTTGAAGTCCGGTTTTTACTTCAACCGCAGAAAATGGCTTCCCTTTAATAGATCCGGTTTTTTTCCAAACAATTTTTTTTGAGCTATCAGAACTTTTAGCATCTGCTTGAGAGAGAGCAAAAGCCTGGTTACGTACCCTAAGTATATTTTTTTTCTCTTCAATTATAACTGTTGTTGTTGCTGTCATCCCCGGCATTAAGAGAAGTTCTCTGTTATCACATAAAACAAGCGCTTGATAAGATACAAGTCCTCCGGATTTAATGGGGCTCATTCTTATTTGATTTATAGTCCCTGTAAATTTTTTATCAAAAAATGCACTGACTGAAAATGTTACCTGTTGTCCGTCTTTGATATATCCAATATCCGATTCATCAATATTTATGGTTAGCTGCATTTTCTTGAGATCAGAAACAAGGAGTATTAATTGTGTTGTTGCAGATACAGGAGTATTATTTTTAACATAAATTGATACTACAATACCATTTATAGGTGAATATATTTTAGTATTATTCATCTCTTTAGCGATTGCATCATAGTCTATTTTTGCCTGTTTATATTTGTTTAAAACACTGCTATATTGAACCTCAGCTATCTCCATAGCTCTTTTAGAAATGAGATTATCTTCATGCAGATTTTTTTTCGCTTCAAGATCTTTTTCAGCAGAAACAATCTCCAATCTTGCACTATCAACTATACTCTGAGCTTTCATCATTCTTTGAGATATTGCAGATGAGTCTATTTTAATAAGGAGTTGCCCTTTTTTTATATGTTGGTTAAAATCTGTATATATATCTTCAACCACACCGCTTATCTGACTCAGTATATTAATCGGTTCAAAAAGATCCAGCTCTCCTGTTACAGAGATAGTTTTTCTTACATCACCTTTTGTCGTTTTTTCATAGACCAATTCTCTATTACTGCTTTTACCACAATTTTTTGCTAAGATAGTAATAATTATTACTATTACTACAGAAACAGCTATTATAATTTTCATTCTATATTTTTGCATAATAAATTCTCCCCAATGCCAATAAGACTCGACAATCTTGATAGAGTTAAAAAATAATTATATTTTGATCCAAGATATCCGATTTCAGCATTTATAACACTTAATTCGGCATCTTGAAGTTCAAGTTGAGAGGTTACACCACTTTCATAACTTCTCTGAGCAAGAAGAAGGTGCCTTTGAGCATTTTTTATTATTAAATTTGATATCTCTATCTGCTTTTTTATCTCTTCAAGACTTCTAAAATGATCTCTTATTCTGTTTTTTGTATCAATTAATAATTCTTTTTCCCTATATATAATTTTATTATAGTCACTTTCTGCCGAATCAACCCTTGCTGTTATCATTCCGCCTGAATAGATAGGTATGGCAGCTCTCATCGCTGCATTAAAAGCCGGACTCCAATTATTCATATTAAAATTTTCTGATACTTTGTGTAACCCATAAAGATATTCGTTTTGGTATCCAACTCCAAAGAGAATATCAACACGTGGGAAATGGGCTGCATTTTCTTCTGATATTCTTAATCTTGCTGTCCTTTTTTCTAAGGTAATCATCCTTATTGCCGGACTATACAGTTCAGCCATTTTGTATAAATCATCAATAGAATACTTTAACTCCGGAATTGTTTCTACATCTTTTGGATTAATGGTTATAGATTCTATCTCTTCAAGCCCCATCGAATAGAACAGATTTAGTTTTGTTTTTCTTTCATTGTTTTTTGCCCTTTCATATTGCAGTTGTGAATCTGCCAAATCAACCTCTGCTTTACTTACATCAAGGATAGGTTTTGTCCCCTGTTCAAAAAGCAGTTTGGCTAAATCTGATTTATTTTTATATTTTTGATTTATCTCTTCTCTAATCTTTAAAGTATTTTTAGAAATAAGATATTCATAGTAAGCATTCTTTACCTGAAGAATCACATCATTACTTACTTTTTGACTTTGTAATTTTGATATGTCAATGTTGTTTTTAGCAATATCAATTGTATAATCCTTTCTGGCATCATATAGATTATATGTCATTGTAATACCTGCAAATAATCCAATGTCGGTATCTTTACCAGGTATCTGAAAATTTGTATTTGCCGTTGATTTTGATCTAACAAATTCGATTGTTTTTAACTCTCCATTAACTATAATAGTTTTTTGAGATTTAGCAATACGGTAATTAGCTATACTTTTTTTAAAATCTTCAATTTGTATAAATAAACTTGGATGATTTTGCAGAGCTATATTAATACATTCATTAATATCAATATTACGTTCTTCTGCATTACGTTCTTCTGCGAAAATATTAATTGATGTAAAGATGATTATAAGTAAAAATAACTTTTTCATAGATATATTTTATCTTAGTTCATAAAAATTATATAAAGTCTATATTGAACTTATAATTTAATGGATACTTAATCTGTCAATATAATATTATATATAGTCGTTTGTAATTTTTGTTAGGATACCTGATTATTGTATATTTATAGTGTTAATTAATTTAAATTTCTTTATATATAAATAAAAAATAAAATTTATCATAAAAAAACATTGACACGAGTAGCATATAAAAATATCAGTTACAAGATTGATTTGCTAGCGTAGCTCAATCGGTAGAGCAGCTGATTTGTAATCAGCTTGTTGGGGGTTCAATTCCTCTCGCTAGCTATAATGGTGAGGTTCCCGAGTGGCCAAAGGGAACAGACTGTAAATCTGTCGGCGACGCCTTCGAAGGTTCGAATCCTTCCCTCACCAAATTCCTGATTGCTATGAGCGCCTGCCAAACGGCAGGCGCTCATATTTATGGATGAAACCGCGTAGGGGCGATCTGTGATCGCCCGCAAAATAAAAAAATAAAAGAATAAAAAATAAAAAATGTTTACCGAAAACGAATTAGTCCGCTATAAAAGACAGATGGAAATATCTTTCTGGGATATTACATGCCAGGAAAAGTTAAAAAGTTCATCGGTATTTGTTGCAGGCGCAGGAGGTTTGGGGAGTCCTGTACTTTACTATCTCAGCAGTGCAGGTATCGGTACAATAAAAGTATGTGATATAGATGTAGTAGATCTGTCTAACCTTAACAGGCAGATTTTATACAGCGCCGAAGATATTGGAAATTTGAAATCCGAAACAGCAGCAAAAAAAATTTCTATGCTTAACAATAATATAAATATAAAACATATTAATGCTAAGGCAGGATGGGATACCCTTGATGAAATAAAAACTTGCAATATAATTGTAGACTGTTTAGATAACTTTGAGTCAAGGCATATATTAAATGAAATATCAGTACAAAATAAAATACCAATGGTCCATGGAGGTGTTACGGAATATTATGGTCAAATGACTTTTTTACATCCTGATGAAACTCCATGCCTTGCATGCTTTATTCCTCAAAATATAAAAAAAGAGGTTAAAGGCATAGTCGGCGCTATGGCAGGGATAGTAGGTTCTATGCAGGCTATGGAGGTAATAAAATATCTTACAGGTACGGGTGATCTATTAAAAAACAGATTGATGTATATTGATGCAAGGTCTATGGATATAACTACAATCAATATACATAAAAATCCAAAATGTAAAATCTGTTCAACGCCGCCATAGGCGGCATAGTCGAGATTATAGTTCCCGCCCGCCTGCGGCGGGCGGGAATTCAATGTAAAATAGGAGAAAGAATATGTTTAAAAAAGCTAAAATTATTTTTGTAATCTTGATTCTGCTTTCTATATTGTTTTGTTATCTATACTTTAAGTATTTTTTCACATACGAACAAAAGAATATTACTCAGAAAAAAATAGAATCCATAACCGGTCAAAATTTAACTGTTACGGTCTTTGGATTAAATGGAAATATTATCAAAAGATGGACAGGCGTTAAGAAAATAACGGAATTCCAGGATAATAGAAATTACACATTCTTCTATACTAATGACAATAGATATGTTCAGATCCCAAATTCAGTCTGGTATATAGCGGAAGAGGAATAGTTTGCGGAATATCTCTGTTAGATCTATACAAGGTATAGGATCTGTTAGAGCAGAAGCGCTTAAAAATGAAGTCGGTATAGAAACAGTAGAAGATCTGTTATACTATACCCCTCGAAAATATTTAGACCGCTCACTTATAAAGCAGATTATAGACTGCTTTGCAAACGAAGAGGTTACTGTTGCAGGAAATATAATCGCAGTAAAACTCATAAGAAAAAAAAAGGCTATACTACAAGTAGATGTTTCCGATGGCAGCGATACTATATCTGCAATTTTTTTTAATGCAATAAGTTTCATGCAGAAAATGTTTCTTAGAGGAGATTTTGTTCTGCTATCAGGAAAAATAAATATATCAAGAAATAAACAAATCATACATCCTGAGTTTGATTTTGTTGATGATAAAGGTGATCCGAAATTTATTAATACAGGCAGGATTATTCCGCTCTATAGATCTACTAATGAATTAAAAAAGAATGGGTTTGATTCTCGGGGATTTAGAAGAGTCATAATATCCGCATTAAATGAATATAGCAAATATATTCAAGATACATTCCCTGAGTCTGTTTTAAAAAAACATAATCTCTTAAGCATACAAGATGCTATTAAAGGAATTCATTTTCCCGAAAGCATGGAACAGGCAGAGAGAGCAAGAATACGTTTAGCATTTAATGAGATGTACTTTTTTCAATACTATATACTCCTCCTAAAAATTGCTAATAAAAAAGAAATTTTCAGAAAAGCTTTACCTAATATTAATATAACAGATGAATTTATTAAAACATTAAACTTTAAGCTCACAAGCGATCAGATGAATGCCTTAAATGAAATAAGTAAAGATTTAACATTGCCCTTCCCTATGAACAGGCTCTTGCAAGGAGATGTCGGTTCGGGAAAAACAATAGTAGCGCTTACATCATCTCTGATATCTATAAACAGAGGCGAACAGTGCGCATTTATGGTACCGACCGAGATATTGGCTAAGCAGCATTATGAGACTGCATCTAAAATCCTCCCTGATAATATAAGGGTTGCCCTTATTACAGGAAGTATGACCGCCAAGAAAAAAAATAAAATCTATGAAGATATATCTCATGGTAGCATCGACCTTATAATCGGTACGCATGCGCTTATTCAATCGGGAATAAACTTTAAGAGTTTAGGATATATTATAATTGATGAGCAGCATAGATTCGGAGTTGAACAGAGAGGAAAACTCCGAACAAAAGGTGAGACAACAGACCTATTGGTTATGACTGCAACACCTATACCAAGGTCACTTGCTATGACACTCTACGGCGATCTTGATGTATCATATATTCGAGAAAAGCCTGCTAACAGACTGCCTGTTAAGACATTATCATTCCCCCATTCAAGAATTAATGGCGTATATAATTCAATGAGGAATTATATAAATCAAGGGAGACAGATATTTTATGTTCTGCCGATAATAGAAGAATCCGAAAAAATTGATCTTAATGCGGCAGTAACAGTTCATAATAACTTAAAGGATAATGTATTTAAAGACAAGTCAGTTGCTCTGCTCCATGGGAAGATGTCTTCTGAAGAGAAAGAGACTATTATGTCTGATTTTAAAACCGGAGCTATAGATATATTAGTATCTACTACTGTTATTGAAGTTGGTATAGATATCCCCAATGCAAATGTTATGATAATAGAACATGCAGAGAGATTTGGACTTGCGCAGCTTCATCAGCTTCGCGGAAGGATAGGAAGAGGAGAACATCAATCATTCTGTATTCTTATTTATCCTGCAACCGTTACAGGTGATGCATTGGAAAGAATCAATACTCTAACCGAAATTGATGATGGTTTTATTCTATCGGAAAAAGATCTTCAACTAAGAGGCGGCGGTCAAATTATCGGTACAAGACAGCATGGTTTTTCATACTTTGAATTTACGGATATAGGCGATTTAGATATAATAAAAAAAGCAAGAGAAGAAGCGGAGAATTCTATCTCTGAAATTGAAGATATTGAATCAGAATTAGATAATCTGAAATACAACAGATTCAATAAACAGATTGAAGGGATAAGGCAGAAAAAAATATTAGCTATACTCTCATAATTTGTTATTATGCTTGTCGCTATTATGCCTCAAACTCAAGTTGTTTGTCATTTTGAGCGGTCTTTTTAGCAGACTTATCAGCAGCTAAAGGAGGAAGTTCTTCACCTGACATAAGTATCTTGAGTTCTTCTGCATCAAGAGTTTCCCTCTCTATAAGATTCTTTGCTAATGATTCAAATTTTTCTCTCTCTTTGATAAGTATTTTTTTCCCCTCGTCAAGGCAGAATTGAATTATACTATTAACCTCTTCATCTATGAGTTGCGCTGTTGCATCACTAAAATTGCGATTTTGAGATATCTCTCTCCCTAAAAATACATGTTCTTGTTTTGAGGCTAATAAAATAGGACCTATCTTTTCGCTCATACCCCACTCTGTTACCATTTTGCGCGCAATAGATGTGGCATGTGCAATGTCACTTCCAGAACCGTTTGTTACCTCGTTGAATTTCAACTGCTCGGCAAGATGTCCGCCGAATAGCACCTGTATCTTTTTGAGGCAATAATTTTTTGACTGTGTAAGTCTCTCCTCTGTTGGGAGCTGCATAGTAACCCCCAGCGCTCTTCCTCTTGGTATTATAGTTACTTTATGTATAGGATCAGAACCTGTTATAATTCCGATTATAGCATGACCTGCTTCATGATAGGCTGTATTCTCTTTTTCGGAATCGCTTATGAGCATTGATCTCCTCTCAGGACCCATAAGCACCTTATCCTTAGCCTCCTCCATTTCATCCATGCCGACTCTTTTCTTGTTCCTTCTTGCTGCCAATAATGCTCCTTCATTCACCAAATTTGCTAAATCAGCTCCTGTGAATCCGGGAGTTCCTCGTGCTATTATTTTTAAATCCACCTCGCGTGATAAAGGTATCTTTTTTGTATGTACTGCCAGAATCTTCTCTCTCCCCTTTATATCGGGAATGTCTACTACAACCTGTCTGTCAAAACGGCCGGGTCTAATGAGTGCAGGATCTAATACATCAGGTCTATTAGTAGCTGCGATTATAATTACTCCTTCATTTGTTTCAAAGCCGTCCATTTCTACAAGGAGTTGATTTAATGTCTGTTCCCTTTCATCATGTCCGCCGCCAAGTCCTGCTCCGCGCAAACGTCCCACTGCATCAATCTCATCAATAAATATTATACATGGCGCATTCTTTTTCCCCTGCTCAAAGAGATCTCTTACCCTTGATGCTCCCACACCGACAAACATCTCCACAAAGTCAGAACCGCTTATTGAAAAGAAATGAACGCCTGCCTCGCCTGCAATAGCCCTTGCAAGGAGAGTCTTACCAGTACCCGGAGGACCCACTAAAAGAACGCCTTTAGGTATCTTAGCGCCTATTGCTATGAACTTCTTCGGTTCTGCAAGAAAGTCAACTATCTCCCTAAGTTCCTCTTTAGCTTCTTCTGCTCCTGCAACATCTTTAAAATTAACTTTATTTTTTAAATCGGGATTGAGTTTAGCTTTGCTCTTACCAAATGCGAGAGCCTTGTTTCCTGCGCCTTGAATCTGTCTAAACATAAGAAACCATATAAACCCGAACAGAAGTAGAAACGGCAAAAAGCTAATAAACCCTTTTAGTAGTATATTGTCATCTTCATCAAATCCCTCTACAGAGACATTACTGTCTATGAGTGTTTTAATTAATGCAGGGTCATTGTATGGGATAGTAGTTACAAAATCGTATTCAGGCTTATACTTATTGTTTTTTTCATCAGAAGATTTATATTTTCCATATATGATTTTTTCATTGCCAATGCGAACTTTAGCAATCTCATTTTTTTCAACCTTATCTAAAAATACATTATAGTCAATATTGACTTTTTCTGTTCCCCAGTTTGGTATTTTAAAAATAGCCAGTACAATTAAACAGAGAAATAGGAAAAAGGCAACCTGTTTTAATCTATTATTCATCTAATACTCCTGAAACATTTATATTAATAATTTATTTTTAATCATCAATTTCATTAAATAAAAATGCAAGTATTCTTTTCGAATTATCTACGACTTGGAAGTTACAAGCAATTTTATTACTACCAGAAACTACTACATTTGGAATATATGCAGTTGTTATGTCATCTATTAAAATTAACGGTATTCTATTTTTAGTTTTCATGTCAAGCTTCTTTTCTATCATTAACTCTTTAATTTTTTTTGTCCCGATTTCGGTCTTAATTCTGTCACCGGGCCGTCTGTTCCTTATTACAATATGTTGGGAATTATCAGATTGTATAAATATAATATTAGGTTTATTTCTGTTCTTAACATAATATTCATAATCTACAAAATTTAATGCTACTTCATTATTAATCTCTTTAATAAAAATTTTTTTATCCGGATATATGGCGTATTCCCATTCCTCATTATGAGATGAAGTATCAATCTCATTGTTTATTACAATGGCAATCCTATAGTTTAATAAACCCTTTCGTATAGTTAAATTTCCTTTTTCATACAAAACAATATTAGACGCATTGATAGTAAATCTTTTTATTATCTCGTTCATAATCGCAATCTTAATCTTTTCCCCATAATGCTCTAACAATATCTTTGAAATCAAAAATTTAATTAATGGAATATCATGCTGAAAGTTATGAACATCTATTATTGTTTCATCATTTCTGAATGTAACAATATCAGGATATAATCTATCTATCAATAAAGAAAGAAGCGATTGATTTTCTATTGCATGGTTTGCCAGATTGATTAAATTCTCTTCAGCCATTGGGAATCTTTCTATAATCGCAGGTGTAATAATATTTCTTACATAATTTCTAAGATATATATTTTCGTTATTTGTTAAATC
>JGI24702J35022_10000254_pt1 | contig 30572 bp, 30 predicted proteins | sample TergutTh196P4_FD_35022 | JGI IMG/M metagenome (IMG submission 35022)
CCTAAAGAGTAGCGGAGGCGTTCAAAGGTTGGCTAACTACGGATGGAAATCGTAGTGATAGTGTATACGCATAAGCCAGCTTGACTGTGAGGAGTACATTCCGATCAGACACGAAAGTGGGAGTAAGTGATCCGCTGTACGAAACTTGTTTCAATGAATGTGGGATCGACAGCGCAAACGGATAAAAGTTACCCCGGGGATAACAGGCTAATAGCGCCCAATAGTTCACATAGACGGCGCTGTTTGGCACCTCGATGTCGGCTCATCTCATCCTGGGGCTGGAGCAGGTCCCAAGGGTTCGGCTGTTCGCCGATTAAAGAGATACGCGAGCTGGGTTCAGAACGTAAATTACATTGCGTTCTACCACTGAAAAGTGGTAAAATGTTTATGGATGTACATCGACATCTTTGCCCGAACAGGGCGAAAACATTAAATCTAACTGAAATCGGTGAAACCCCACCGTCACTTCGAACTTGTGACGAGGGCAATACCGAGGGAAGGTGTCTTATGAGTGACGAAGAAAAGGCCTACGTAGCTGGATTTTTGGACGGCGACGGCTCTGTGATGGCGCAACTGGTAGCCCGCAAGGACTACAAGTTGCGTTATCAGATCAGAGTCAGTATCGTTTTCTATCAGAAAACGCGCCACCAGGATTTTCTCTTTTGGCTAAAAGAGCAGCTAGGTTATGGTTATATTCGCGAACGCCGTGACGGCATGAGTGAATATACGATAGTTGGCATAAGGGAAGTGGAATTTGTGTTGAAACTTCTAATTCCTTTCCTTCGTCTAAAGCAAGAACTGGCGCACGAGGTGTTACGGCTTATCAAAGCCCATCCACCCCAGCGCAAGATGACCCCGCGAAAACTGGTCGAGTTAGCTCGATTGGTGGATGCGACGGCGCGGTTTAATTACAGCAAAAAACGTAGTCAAACCAGTGATCGGGTTATCGAGTTCTTGACTGAAAATCATTTGATTACCCCCGTAGAGACTGAATCTGATTAGCAATCAGATGAGATAGGGCAGAAAACTAGACCAAGCCCTATAAAACGTTAGCGCCTCCTCTGCACAAACAGAGAGGATGAAGATATAGTCCGTGCCACCCGTAATGGTGGAATAACACGCGTGAGACAGTTCGGTTTATATCCGGTGTGGACGTCAGGAATTTTGCGAAGATCTTTCCGTAGTAAGCAATTGCTACTTCACGCAGAAATGTGTGATGACAATGCAGCTTATAACGGTGAAGCCTTAATGGATTTTTCGGTTTTAGAATTAGACACAATCTAGTCCATTGTGATATAATTTTCTTGAGGACCGATAATGAAAAAAGGTAATACCGTGGGAAGTCGATCGAATACAGAGAAAGCATATATTGCGGGCTTTCTTGATGGTGATGGCAGTATAATGTTGCAACTGAAAAAACGCAGCGACACCCGTCGCGGCTATCGGTTTATGGCAACGATCTGCTTTTATCAAGATACCCGTCACGATGAACCCTTACGCTGGATACGAAAAGCAATCGGTGTAGGGTATATCTCTCAACGAAATGATGGAATGACAGAACTGCGAGTCAATGGCTTTCGCCAAATTGGTTCGTTTCTGTCTGAACTGTTACCATATGTACGTTTCAAAAAGCTTCAAACTGAAGCGATGGTAACAGCGTGCCAGATTTTGCAAAGAGGTATTAACAACCTTTCTCGAGAAGAACTGGTCAGTCTGGTTAGTTTGGTATTAGTTATTCAAAATGAAAACTATGCCACTCATAGCAAAAAGACTGAAAGTGACCTTCTGAAAATACTCGATTTGACCCCGTAACGACTCAGTGTTTTGGCAACACCGCCAAACACGGATCGGTCACGATTGTCATTCTGAACTTGTTTCAGAATCCAGACAAAAATAAGTGACTGATAACATGCTGCTACCTTCATTGGCATCGTGCCAAAAAGGTAAAGATATAGTCTGCGCTCATAGAAATATGGGATAAAGTGACGAGAGGACCCGGAAGGACGCACCTCTGGTGTATCGGTTGTGGCCACCTGCCGCATTGCCGAGTAGCTATGTGCGGAATGGATAAGCGCTGAAAGCATATTAAGCGCGAAGCCAACTTCAAGATTAGAATTCCCTATGACCCCCCTAATAGACGATTAGGTTGATAGGCGCAAGGTGGAAGTGCGGTAACGTATGGAGCTGAAGCGTACTAATAGGGGCATCGCCTTTTTATGAAACTTGAGACAAACCTACGGTTTTTCTCAACGAGCCTTGCGAAGTAAATTCGCATTTGCTCTGCGAGCAAACCGGCTCTGCTCTTTTCCCTGAAAAGACAGAGCAGCAGATTTGGCTCAGGTAGGCTGAATTGGTAGTCGAGTGTTTAACGCTCGAAAGAGTCTTACGAAGAACGAAGTTTATGACAAGACAACTGACTTTCTTGTAAATATGAGTTATACTTATCTCATAATTTAACAAATTAAGGAGATAGAAGTGAGTGGCGCAGAATTTAGCGACGATAGCGAACCATTTAAACAGGAGGAGGGGGGGGGTGTTTCATCCGAAGGTGAAGCGAACTCATGGGATAAAGAAAGTTTTTCGGAATACTCAGAAACCGAACAAAAGCAGTGGTTAGAATTCTTTTTCTATTATTATGGGCAAGGTGTTATGACGCTGGCGGAAATTGAGACTTTTTCGGCAACGATAGAAGAATATGGTCCAGCAAAGGTTTTTGAGTTAGTTATGGCTAATTGGATAAGTGGTGCAACAAATGCGTACCCGATCCAAGCTCTGATCAGAGAAGAACTATTAGATGAGGCATTCAGTCAGCTGCCCAATGTAGAGGAATTTTCTGATGATGTGAGAGAACTCTATAACGAGAAAGAGAAACAGTTACTGGCAATAGTGGCCGAAGATCTCTTGTCCGATTCATAACTTTCGTTCTTCGTAAGGCACGTCAATCCTTAGCAGATTGAACATAAATTTGTTAAAGTAGTACTTTAACAATTCATGGTTGCCGATGAATTTTGAAATTTTTAGAAAAATTATCGGTTTTTGCGAATTTATTTCGCTAAAATCGATTCAACTGTTTTGCTAAAGCCCTGAAAAAACTTTTTCAGAATAATTTCGGTGTCCATGGCGCTGGGGAAACACCTGTTCTCATCCCGAACACAGAAGTTAAGCCCAGCAGCGGCGATTATACTGCCACAAGCGGGAAACTAGCACGATGCCGAATTATATAAAAATAGCCCTGAACAGGGCTGTTTTTATATAATTCCGTATTTTGCTACTTGCTTTTGGTAGTATAAGCGCCGCTGCGCAGCGGCAGATAAATCAAGGAGACGAGAGAAAAGAAAACTCGTTTTCTTTTCCGAAACGACGCCGATTTACATCCCTCACCAATTTGGTGAGGGATATTATACTGCCACAAGCGGGAAACTAGCACGATGCCGAATTATATAAAGAACCACCCCAACGGGTGGTTTTTTATATAATATTGCCACAGACTAAGAGTACGAACAAAATACATAAATAATTATCGGACATTTACATAGCAAAAATTCGGACATTTGCATAAAGTGATTATGTATGATAAACTCGCAGTATGATTATCAAACGAGACCTAACAAAGCAAATTGAACGATTATTAAAGGTTTACCCAGTGGTATCATTAACTGGGCCACGACAGAGCGGCAAGTCGACTCTGGCCAAGAACGAGTTTTCGGACTACAACTACATCTCTTTTGAGGAAGGCGATATACGTCAAATAGCCATCGATGATCCGCGCGGTTTCCTTAACAATTACGGTGATAAGTTAATCATCGACGAAGCGCAATATGTACCTGAGTTGTTTTCCTATATCCAATCAAAAGTCGATAGTAGTGGGAAAAATGGTATGTATATCTTGTCCGGTTCGCAGAATTTTTTGATGATGAAAAGTGTTTCGCAAAGTTTGGCTGGCCGTGTAGGTATTACAACGTTACTACCTTTTTCTTATGGTGAGCTAAAAAGAGCTGGCCAAGAAAAAGATCTATCTGGTATGCTTTACACCGGAGGCTATCCGCGAATTTATCAAAATCCAAACATGAATCCGACGGAATTTTACGAGGATTATCTACGCACTTATGTCGAGCGCGACATTCAAGCGTTGGTAAATGTCCACAATTTGGCAAAATTTCGGACTTTTGTGGAACTGTGCGCAGCGCGAACTGGTCAGCTATTGAACATCTCATCGCTCGCGAATGATGCCAAGATATCGGTGGAAACAGCTAATTCTTGGCTATCGATCCTGGAAACTAGCTATGTGATATATCTGTTGCATCCATATTATAAAAATGTCGGTAAACGTTTAATTAAATCGCCAAAACTATATTTCTATGACACTGGATTGTTGGCGGCATTACTAAAGATTGATTCGGCAGACAAGGTTAAAACAAGCCCACACTATGGTTGGTTGTTCGAGAACTTTGTAATTAGCGAGATTATCAAAAGTCATTTCAACAATCGTAAAACGCCACAACTTTTCTTTTGGCGAGATAGCAACGGTAACGAGGTTGACCTGCTCGATAACACGGACGGCGAAATGGTGCTGACAGAGATTAAGGCAAGCGAAACAATGAAAAAAGATTTTACGACTGTTGTGAATGAGTTGGCTGATGTGCTCGGGGCGAAGGGCAGACGAGTAGCCTATGCTGGCCGAGAGAAGGTTGAAATTAACAGTGTGCAGTTTTTGCCGTGGTTTGATCTTTGACAAGCGGGAAACTAGCACGGTGGCGCATTATACAGAGGCATCCAAACTCAAATTAGACGTCGTAACAAAACCGCGTGATTGGTCATGGGGCAGACGCGAATTTGTCATTAAAGACCTCGACGGCTATAAAATTTGCTGTTGGCAGTAAACGCTACTATTAGACGAGTATTTTTCTTTACCCCTATTTTTCAATCAAAATGTAAAATAAACTTTACATTTTATGCAAAGTTTGCTAGTATAGAGGTGCATGCAAAGCTAAAGTTTAATTAAGAAAGGATTTATAGTATGAAATCTTCAAAAAAACCAGACGAAATGGAGAAAGCCATCAGCTACCAAGCGATTCAAATAACCTGGAGAATTGTGCACGTGGCATTTATCGTAACGCTTGTTCTGGCTGCAGCACTATTCATATGGGGTGCATTACAAAATAACGGCTTCGGTATTGCTGGTATGATGGATGAAGGATCCCCTGTGCGTACATTAGATGAAATCACTAGCACCTTACTTGTATTTATTATCGTACTTGAACTGATACATTATATAATCAAACGCGTTTTGCGATATAATCTGACAAAAGGCGGTCGTGAGAAATAATATCAGGATTCTACGAAAAGAAATGGGTTTGCGTCAGGATGACGTTGCCAATATTGCTGATGTCTCGAGGCAAACAATAATTGCGATTGAAAACGAACGATACAACCCATCGCTGGAGCTGGCGATGAAATTGGCCAAATTGTTCGATAGACCGATCGAAGAAATTTTTTGGCGGGATGAACAAGCGCCTCGTGCACAATAACCCTATCGAATTAATGCAACATTTCCTCGGAAAAACTTGTGAATAAGTTTTGTCTCTCATGATACACTGGATACATGAAAGTATTCAGTTTAAGATTACTCACAGGGCAGGAGCTTCGCCAAAGTTTGGTGGATTTTGCGAAGGAAAATAACATCCGTGCTGGTTCGATCGTCACTTGTGTCGGTGCGCTAAAGGAAGTGACAATGCGCATGGCGGGTGCGCAACCGGACAATCAAGACATCCGCACGTACAAGGAAAATTTCGAAATAGTCTCGCTAAGTGGCACTATCGAAGCCAGCGGCGGTTCGCATTTGCACATAGCCCTGTCGCGGGCTGACGGATCGGTGATCGGCGGTCATCTAAAGTCCGGAACTATCGACATCACCGCTGAAGTTGTGATTATTGAGGACGAAAATGTGGCATATTCTCGTGAACTCGATGACACTGGTTTCGAATGTCTGGTGATTAAACCACTATAGTAATTCTCTAACACAAAAACGACCCGTCTCGCAGTTCGGGTCGTCACTCGACGTCCAGTATATATCACGTGAAGCATAAATGCAATACTTTTTATAAAACAAAATAGCATAAAAAGTATATTGACAAACCGCAACCAGTATGATAAACTACTCGCTGTACACATATCGTGTGTGAGATATCAAGCGAGGGCGACAGAGGTCAGGAATGGCCAAAGGAGCTCTTTTAATTTTTTCCTAAGGAAGGAGAAAACATGGCAGGTACCAAAGCAGGTGCAAAAAAGGCAGCGATAACCAACAAGACTCGTCACGGCGCAGATTTCTACGCGCGTATCGGTCGCAAGGGTGGCAAAATTGGCACAACCGGTGGTTTTTACGCTAATCGCGAATTGGCTCGAACTGCTGGCGCTAAAGGCGGTCGGATTAGCCGCCGCGGCCCAGCGAAAAAAGTCACTAAATAGCCTAGCCTGACCGCTCCAACTAGCGGTGGGATCGGTGGGTAAGTAAAATCTCCGCGAACTAAGCGGAGATTTTTATTTGATCAATCGTCGTTTCAGCCCACAGGTCCGCGCATCATTGACCGTCCAACGAGCACGACAATTCAAACAAAAATAAGATAGATCAGTGCGTGATTGCACACCGGTTTGACTACATTTTGGACAGAGCGAACGGGCGTGCAACCAATCGCGGTAATCATCTAGCGCTGCCTCAACCACATTATCGGTGATTTTCACCCCGTATTCGCGGGCTAATTCGCGGGCTTTTTCCCAGGCATCGCGCTCTAGATGAATCAACTCGATGTCTTGGACAAAAGTCGTATGACCGAGTATCGCGTGTGCCAGCTCGTGTAGCAATTTGGTCGTGCTATCGGTGTAAAAAATTGTTTTTTTATCGGGTGACCAATGATCAACGTCAGCTGTTTCAAACTCAAATTTGGGAAAATCGCCCACCAATTTTGCAACTAGGTCCTGGATGTTCACGCTTCTTACCCCAATTGTTTCAGAGCAAAAACTAGCGCACCACGATTAACCACATAACGTCGATCGTTGGCTGGGGCAATTTCGACCGAGTAATTGTTAGCTTTCCAACCAAATTCATCAACGATTTGTTGTAGAGCCGGACCAAACTTGTCAAAAAATTCACTTATTTTGCCACCGATGGCGATTTTGTCGGGGTACAGGGTAGGCAGAGCAACCAGAATTCCCACGGCGACCTCTCGGGCGTAATCTTGCCAAATTGGATCATCGGCCGGAATCTGATAACCATCGCCGTATTTTTGATAAAAAGTTTCACCCGAAGCCAGTTCTTCCCATTCTAACCACTGCCCGTCACGCCAGGTTTTGATGTGACCGATCTCCAGATTGTCCAGGTCGCGTGATAGCTGACCGTCGACTAACAACCCAGCACCAATCCCAGTGCTCAAAGTGACGTAAAGGCCGCGGCCACGAAAATCGGTCGGAAAAGCGCCCAATGCGGCTAGCTTGGTGTCGTTACCAACGACGACATGATTACCGCCCAGTTGTTGACTGAGCTCTGCGGCGAGCGGGAAATTTTCCATATCAATAATTTTCGGTGGATCAGTGACATAACCGTCATTCACCATGCCGCGTGTGGCGACCGAAATAATTTTTTCCTCGGAAAACTCGGCGAATTCAGGAAAATTTTGACGGATTTCATCAGCAATTTTTAGCACCAATTCATTAGGATCGCGCGACGATGGGATTTCGGTCTCCTTTTTCACCTGGAAATTTTCTGTGTCGTGAAACTCAACGACACGAACTTTCGTGCCGCCGATGTCGATAGTGAGGATTTGTGTCATGATAAAGCCATTATAACACACCTTGCGCAGGAGGAAACTTTATGGTACTATGATGCTGTCAAAGGAGAAAATCATGGCAAAACTTTTCAAGAGTAATGAGCGTGGTGCTGTGTCTGGCTATGCGATTGGGGCGGTTATTTTGGTGGTGCTATTAATCGGCGGAATACTCCTGCTCAAAAATATCAATGGCAGCAAACCGGCAACCGACAAACCGCTGACCGTGGATACAGGCGAGTTCAAGGACGATGATGACGAAAAGGATAAAGACGATAGTGTTGTAAAAACTACAACAATTACCCCTGAAGATACGACAAAAACCGATCCAACGACCGAACACACTCCGGATGAATTGACTGCCACCGGCCCCGAAGATTTCGTGATCGCTATCATCGGTCTGGCGCTGGCGTCTGCGACAATTTACGCACTCCGCGAATACGCTAGGAGCCGCTCGGCGGTCAAATCCGCGCTGCTCCGGCAATAGCTAAAGTAACGATAACTCTCGTTGGACATCGAGTAACACATCTAGAGGTTTTCCACAACCCTACTTGCGCTAAAGTTCATCTCCGATAAAAAAGGCTTGACAATTTTAGGGGGGGGGGTACACTGGTTTTATGTGGATGATAAAACACGCAAAGGACAAATCATGAATACAGAATTAGCTTTAGAGTTCGACGGAGATAATGAACGTGTAAACGAAACAGAGATACAGGCCAAGGCGGGTGAGGCTGCTGCGGAAGCTATACCAGTAGTAATGGGTCCTGGCAATCTTGAATATCAGATGGAGATGCGCACCTTGTATGAAAATGCACCAGTCGGTCAGGTAGCGGCTGATGTCCGGACAGCTGAGTTGAAACTAAAGGAAGCCAAAAAGACTGGTGATCTGGCGTTAAAAACTAAAGCGCAACAGGAACTTAATGATAAAATTCACATAGCGCTAGAGTTGGGCAAGCCGATTGGTTATATCGATCCATATGCTGAAAAAGTTGAACCAGAAGATAACCGTACTCAGGCGCAGAAAAACATGGAAATCATTAATAATTTGGCTGATAAATACATGTACCATGCTGGGAAGCAGTCTGGGATAGATGGCAAACATGCTAGGAATCCTCTTCCTAAAGGTAAAACTGGCGAAACAATTTTCCCAATGGGTGACATGACAGCGTTACGTGACGTAGCGCTTCAGCTGGCTGATATGAGTGAACCGGCACGAGCTTTAGCATTCAGAAAATTGAAAATTAACACCGATAGTAACGAGTGGCGTGAGGCTGAAATGTTGGTGCAGCGACGCAGCCGTGGTGTGGATACTGACAAAGATAACAAGCACCAAGAAGGGGTGTTAGGCGATGACGTACTTGACTTGAAACAATCCGACAAGCCGTTAATAGACGATATAAATCCAGAATATAAAGGTCCAGTGCCCCAAGGTCAAGAAATCGTGCGCGTCACACCCGACTCAGAAGCCATTATTATGAATGTTAAACCCGAAAAAGTGGAAGTCCCGCAGATTCGAGTGGGCGATTATCCAGAATTTTATGCGCGCAACAAAAATCTGTTTGTTAATAAGGAAAATCGCGAAAAGCTACAACAGGAAGCTGATCGCCTCACAGAGGAAATAGCGGCTAATATTAAGGCGGAACTGGATAACTATCTGGTGTCTAACCCTGACGCTGATAAAAAGGCTATTACTGCAGAATCGGATAGACTGTTCCTTGACGCACAAAAACAAATCCAAGAAGCCTGCATTGACAAGATGGATAACGGTACGATTTTGCGCAAGTTCGGAAAATTTATGGATAAACATGGCAAGAAGATTAAAATTGCGCTATTGGCCGCAGGCGCTATCGGAGCTGGCACTCTAACGTTCGGCTTGGTGACAGGTGCCGTAGCGTTTGGTGGTTTATCGCTCGGGGTTGGTACAGCGGTTGGCGTGGCCAGAGGTGCTAGTATGGGCGGCATCTTTTCTCGTCACGGATCAAGAAACAGTCATATCCATGAAGATTTGTTTGAGGAAAACGGTCGCTTGTCCCAGCTGGTTGAGCGAAAAGGTGGTGATCCGCAAGTAGCGGATATCGCACGATATCTGATGGATGAAAATAACAAATCGGCATCGCTGGATCATAAAACCAACGTCAAAAAATCAGCATTAGCCATGGGTATCGGTGGTGCTATTGGCGGCTTGATGGGTTCAATCAATTGGGTGTCGCCACACGAGACCACTGTCACAGAACCACAAGAGACTGAACCTGTAATCGAACAGCCACCGGAACCGATAGTAACGTCGACCGAAATTCCAAACCTGCCGCCCGAAATTCCGCATCACGAAATTCAACCGGGTGAATTGACTGGACAGGTGATCAATAACACCTTGCAAAGAATGGGAATCGATGGTAGCTATTTTGTTAATCCTGACGGTTCGACCAACGTCGAGGCGCTAAGGGCGATTGTTCCTGATTGGGATACAAGCCAAGTCCACTCATTTGCCTACGCAGACAATCTGTCTGACCCAGACATTCGCACAGTCATCGAAACTGTGGTGAGAGACTATAACTGGGGCACGCATACTGAAACTATAACCACGCCCGGAGGAACTGAAACTACACCAAACACCGTGACTGAGGCGGTGGACAGAGCAATTGAATATCTGCCAAACATGTGGGCCAAAGTCGCATCGAGCGTATTTAGTGGTTGGTTTGGCGGCGGCATCGGAGCTGGTATTGGTCAACGGAGGAGGCGTGGGTAGAACAGTGTGCTAGATTTCGTAAATATAATAAAGGGAGGGCAAAAATGTTCAGTTTAGACGAAAAATTTATCGAAGAGTTGGGGATCGCCAATCAACCGGATGATGTTAAAGAAGAATTGGTTGTTGGTATTGAAAAAACTATCCAAGACAGAGTATTGTTAAATCTGTCTGATCAAATTACCGACTTTTTGGCGGACGAAATTACCGGAATTAGCGAATCGGTTGATGGCGCAAAAGATTGGCTGGGTAAAAACATACCACATTATGCTGGATCGAGCGAATTCGCGCGTACCAAGAAACAGTTTGGCGATGACGCGGAGCAAACTTTTGCGCAGATGAAATGGTTTGAAATGAATTTACCGAATTACTTGCAGGAAATTCAGACTGTTACCGAACAAGTCAAACAAGAATTGCTGGCACTGCATAGCGGCGGCACGGTAGCAGAAAATTAGAATTTGCACTTTTTATCATTCTCTGTTAAGATATTTGTTGAATCGCGAGCAGGGTAATCGCCAATATTATTAACGGAGAGGTTTCGTGTTCCCTGAACGAGACTTAGTGGAGAACTATGGCAAAAACTTTAACGATGGATGATCTGTTAGCTGGTGCTGATCAGGCGGTTTTAGAGGCCGGCGTGGTTATCGAGGGTAAAATCCTCAGTGTCAAGAAAAACGAGATTTTGGTTGATCTGGGTGCGCACGGTGTCGGTTTGGTGCCGCGGCGTGAAATTGGTTTTGGCAAGAAATACGAAGTCGGCGAAACTGTCGCTGTGTCGATCGTCGAACCGGAACTCGACAGTGGTTACGCGCTGCTGTCTCTACGTAAAGCGGCCAAAGATCGCGGTTGGGACGAGATCCAAAAAGTTGTCGAGGACGGCAAATCGATCGAAGTCGTGCCGTACGATGCTAATCGCGGCGGACTGTTGATCGAATACGAAGGTGTGCGCGGCTTTATGCCGGTGTCGCAACTCTCGGCCGAGCACTATCCGCGGGCGACCGACAAGGACGAAATCCTCCGCCGGTTGCACGAATTGGTGGCTAAACCGATGGCCGCCCAAATTATCGATGTTGATCAAAAGGCCAACAAACTGATTTTTTCTGAAAAAGAAGCCATCAAGGACGGCCTGGCTGATCGGCTAACTAGCCTGAAAGTCAGCGACGTCGTAACCGGTGTTGTGACTGGCATTGTCGATTTTGGCGCCTTTGTCAACGTTGATGGAATTGAGGGGTTAATTCACATTAGCGAAATCAGTTGGGAACGGGTGGCGAGCGTGGCGGATGTCTTGAAAATCGGTGATCAAATCCAGGCAAAGATTATCAGTATCGACAAAGATCGTCTCTCCCTGAGCATCAAACAAACCACGGCTGACCCTTGGCTCGACGAAGCAGCGAGATTCAAAATCGGCGACAAAGTCGAAGGTACAATCACGCGGATCACACCGTTTGGCGCTTTTGTCCAAATTAGCCCGGCGGTCGAAGCGTTAGTCCACGTTAGCGAACTGGGCGAGGGCAGCAATCCGGAAAAATTGTTCAAATTAAACGAGAAAAAATCTTTTACAGTCTTGGAAATCGATGCGGAAAATCGGAAAATCTCTTTGGGTGTCAAGAAATGAGAGGAGAGCGGCATGGCGGAGGAAAAAACCCTACAACTACCAGAGATGATCACGGTCGGCGATCTGGCTGCAAAGCTGGATCTACCAGTGGTCAAACTGGTCGGTGAATTGTTCAAAAACGGCATCGTCGCGACAGTTAACCAGCGGATTGATTTTGAAACGGCCGAAATTATTATCGCCGAACTAGGACTTGACATCGCGGTGACCAAGAAAATCGCTAGCGAAGAAATCGCCCAGCACGAGATTACTTTGACCGCTAGTGCCACGCCGCGACCACCGATCGTCGCGGTGATGGGCCACGTTGATCATGGAAAAACGACTTTGCTCGATAATATCCTGGGCATGAAAAAAGTTGAGGACGAATCGGGCGGAATTACTCAACACATTTCGGCGTACCAGGCCGAACGAAAGGGTCGTAAAATCACTCTGCTCGACACACCAGGCCACGAAGCGTTTGCGGCGCTACGTCAACATGGCGCGGCGCTGACCGATGTGGTGGTAATTGTGGTGGCGGCCGACGATGGCGTCAAACCGCAAACCGTCGAAGCTATCAAATTTGCCCGCACGGCCAATGCTAAAATCGTCGTCGCGATCAACAAAATGGACAAAGAAACCGCCAATCCACAACTGGTCAAAACCCAGCTAGCGACCGAATATAATTTGAATCCCGAAGAATGGGGCGGCGAGACGGTGATGGTCGAAATCAGCGCTAAAACTGGCATGGGCATCGACAAATTGCTCGATATGGTGCTGTTGGTCGCTGACATGGAGGATCTGCGCGCCGATATCGACGTCCCAGCCGAAGGTTTAGTCATCGAATCGAACGTTGAACAAGGCCGCGGCACGGTGGTGCGGGTGTTGATCGCCAACGGTACACTGAAAATCGGTGAATATTTCGCGGCCGGTTCGACCTATGGTCGGGTGCGAACCCTGCAGGATTTTACCGGCAAATCGCTCAAGGAAGCTGGCCCGTCGACCCCAGTAACGATCACTGGCTTCAAAGAAGTCCCAGAATTTGGCCAACGCATCGAAGAAGCCAAAAACGAACGCGAAGCGCGCGCGCTAGCGGCCAAATATTACGATGAGCGCAGTCGATCGACCGCCGGTGTGAATATTACTGGTTCGGATCTCCTGAAAATGATGAACAAGGCTGCGGAGCAACACACGGCCGAATTCGTCGTCAAAGCCGATGTCCAGGGTTCACTGACCTCTGTCATGGACAGCTTGAAACTACTCGAAACTGACGAAGTCGCGGTCAAAATCGTCGCCAGTGGTGTCGGCAATATCAACGAAAGCGACATCCGCCTAGCGCGCGATAGCAATGCGCTGATTTATGGCTTTAACGTTAGCCTGCCAACGCATGTCAAACAAATGGCGACGCATGCAAAAACAGAGGTCAGATTGTTCAATGTGATTTACGAATTACTCGACGACGCGCGGGCGGCGATGAGTGAACTGTTACCCGAAGAAGTGGTGGAAACAATGATCGGCGAACTCGAAATCAAAGGCGTCTTTCGCACGACGCGCGCGGAAATTATCGCTGGCGGCCTAGTTAAATCGGATAAAATCATGCCAAACACCTTGGCGCGAGTCTGGCGCGGCAAAGAACTCCTGGCCGAAGTCGAAATCACCTCCGTCCAGCGCGACAAAAACGAAGCCCGTGAAGTTTTCGAGGGCGAAATGTGCGGCGTTTCCTTGAGAATCCCTCACGGTCAAAACAAAATCACCCTCGAAATCGGCGACCATTTAGAATGCTTTACGCGCGAGCTGAAAAAACGCACGTTAAACTAACTAATAAACAGACGGTAGCACATGTTAAAACGGAGGTATGATCAGCTAGAATATTTGCGTTTTGCGGAAATTATCATAAAGGGTATTGACATTTAAAAATGTTTGTGCTACAATCTCCGGGAATGCGTGTGAAGCAAGAGGTAATGGAAGGAGATAGATCATGTTTAATAGAAGAGGCAGACAAAATCAATTACACAGCGGTGGTAATGGGCAACAACCAGTAGAGTCGACGACGATATCCAGACGGAATTTCCTGAAGATACTAGGGCTAGCAGTACCAGCACTAGTGTTAGAAGGGTGTGGTATGGGTACTTCTTCAAAAGAGGAAGAGACTAAGTCGACGGGTGATAATCTTGATCTGCTGTGCGGTAACATATCCGAAGTAATCGGTATATCAGAAGATCAACTAAAAAAACTGGGTGCTGCATATGGGTTTGCCGATGCCAATGGGGATATGTCTGAAGGCACTCTTAGAATGCTTGGTACACGTGATGCAGAAAAACAAATGCGAAAATACAACAATAGCCCCGTAGAGCCGGGTATTGTGGGTAGACCGTTTGAGATTAGTATAAATGACGAAATGACCGATGAAGAAATCAAGCAAGAGATTATAGACAACGTACTGTTTGTAGCTTATAACAATCCGGCTGCCTTGGCTCAATACTACGGTGCAATGCTAGAAGAACAAGATGGCCCAAACGATGCTGTCGATGGGTTCGATGATGCGTCACGTGCTGATAGATTGTATCAAAGATACGAAGAGTCAAATGCAACTGACGACAAAAAATTCGTAGATAATTTCTATGACGATTTTACTACATTTAGAGATGCTCTAAAAAATGCGATTGGCAGCTCTGAATGTATAGCAGAACGTGTTGGCACAAAGGGTAAATCGGGCCTATCGTACGAGTTAAAGGAAGGTGATGAGGGGCTCCTGCACTTACACCAGGTGTCTTCCGCCGATGATTATGGAATTGACTATAACGACGCGAATGGAGACGGTAATCTCAACAAAAACCCGTATCTATTGAGAATTACTTTTCCGGTAGTTGATAAGGATGGAAATGTGCAGACATGTGAGATTTGGATCAAACATTCATGTGAACAACTATGGCAACCGATAGAACCGGAACCAACTACACCAGTGGATGAACAACCATCTCGACCCCCGGAAGATCCAACTCCACCATCTCCAGCGCCAAAGCCTCAAGAGCAGAACCCAATCCAATCAGACAACCCTAATATTGGGCCTGCGCCAAATCCACCTAATAATGCAGATCAGCCCGACGAGCCGCCAATAAACTGGGATTCTTAAAGGGAAATGTTAATTATAGGAAGGAGAGGCAAGGAGATGAATAAATTACGATCAATCATAACGGCACTGAAATACGCACCCAAGAAAGTAGCAGCGATATTTCTACTACTAGCAGCGATTTTAGTGCCAGCAACCATTATAGCGTGGGGTCCCAATCGTACTACGTTTACGATGGAAAAGCCTGCGACATATGTGACGTTTAACTCTATTACCAACAATCCCAGTGTAGGTGACGAACGCAATTTTGTGGTCATCCGTGAAGTCGGCGCTACAGCGTGGGCGGATGTTGCAACCATGCAAGAAGGCAAAGAATATGATATACGTATGTATGTACATAACAATGCTGCCGATAATCTTGGCTTGGTGGCACATAACGTACGTGCTGCTCTGAATCTTCCTCGCAACAACTACGTTACAGAATTTGAAGTTAATGGTTTCATTTCAGCCGATAATGCGAACCCAACCAAAATCTGGGATAATCTACTTCTTCAAAGTGATAAAGAGTTTAGAGTTCAAGTAGTCTCCGCTAAGTATTACAACAATATAACTGGCTCTAGTCTGGGCCGTCAGCTGGGTGATGAATTGTTTACCAACGCCAATGGTGGTGCGCAGCTGGGTTATATTTCAATGAATGGCGAAATTCCAGGATGTTTGCAATATGCTGGATACATAATCGTACGCATCAAGCCGGAATTTAAAGTTACGCCAGCTCCCAGCTACGACGTCGACAAGAAAGTCGATAATAAAACGCACAACGCGGTGGCGCCGGGCGGGACGATGACTTATACAATCACGGCCAAAAATACCGGTAATGTTGAACTAACCAATGTTAAAATTAACGACACTTTGCCGGCATATTACCAAAGCGCGAGCGAAACGATCACTTCGCCAGCCGGTCATACTGGCTCGATTATCAACAGTGGTAGCGTAACTTTGACCAAATTACCGGTCGGCGCGACGGCGACGATTACGATTTCGTACAAGGTCAAGGGTGAGAGCGCGTTCGAGTGTGGCAAGACCACCAACTTTATCAACAAAGTCACCAGCACTTCTGATCAAAAGAACACCGAAGATCGCACTGACAACAACCAGGTGGACACCGACGTGACTTATCAGTGCACACCGCCACCGATCAAAGTGCCGAATTTCGACCTCGAAAAATCGGTCGATAAAACTACGGCTAAACCGGGCGAGACGCTGAATTACACTTTGACGTTTCGTAACACTGGTGAAGTTGATCTGACCAATGTCGTGATCAAGGACACTCTGCCAGCGGGGCTGACCTATGTTAGCGGCAGTATCAATGCGAGCACCACGTACACCGGCGATCTGTTCGGTAGCGGTATGACGATCGCCAAGGTTGCAGTCGGCGGCACGGTGACGATCACTTTTCGCGCAAAAATCAACACTAATGCTGTGCCGGCCGAGCAGTGTGGCGAGAATCAAAAGCAATTCACCAACAAATCGAGTTCGACCACCAACGAAAAAACCGACGAATCGAACAAGAACAATAACAACGCGACGACCACAGTGACCGTCAATAAAAATTGTGACGAACCGAGCTATGACGTCGTTAAAACTGTCGACAAAGCGACGGCTAGCCCTGGCGAAACCTTGATCTATACAATTACAGTCAAAAACACCGGTAACGCCGATCTGACGAATATCGTGGTCAAGGATATTCTGCCGAACTACATCGCTAGCGCCAAATCGACCACCACCGCGCCGAGCGCGATCAGTGGCGATCTGTTCAAGGCAGGCGTGACGATCGCTAAACTCCAACCCGGCGAAATCGCGACTATCACGATCACCGCTGTTGTCAAAGCTGCCGCGCAGCTACCTTGCGGCGACAGCATCCTGATTAACAAAGTCACTTCCTCGACTAACGAAGTCAAAAACGAGGATAATCTAGACAACAACACGGCTAAAACCACGGTGAACAAGGATTGCCCGCCCACCAAAAAACCCTGTCCAACCAATCCGAAATTGGATATTGATGATCCGGGCTGCAAACCGTGCGTCTATAATCCTAGCCTAAATTACGACGATCCAAACTGCGTTCCACCAACGGAGCCAAAGAAGAAATGTCCGTACAATCAAAAGTTAGATTACGATAGTCCAGATTGCGTACCGCCAACCATTGTCGCCACCGGTCCGGCCGAAACGATCGCGACCATCATCAGCACAGGCGCGCTGACCTTTGGCGCAGTCGCCTACACGCGTAGCCGTCGAGATTTGACTAGCAAACTGTTAAACAAATAATCATCGGAAACCAAATTCCGACGAAACACCTCTCCAAAGCGGGGGAGGTGTTTTTGGTTTGCTTTCTAAAGTTTTCTTTGTTATACTACTTTTAGCATAACAAGAAAGGATGATTTATGTTCAGGTTAGACGATAAATTTTTGGAAGAGCTAGGTTTGGGTGCGCTGCCCAAAGAGCAAAAACAAGCACTGTTACAGCACATTTATAGTGAACTCGAAATGCGCGTCGGCCAGCGGTTGACCGATGGCATGAGCGACGAGCTGCTCGATGAATTTGGTTTCTTTGTTGACATGAACATGGACGGCATGAACAAATGGTTTGGCGACAATCTGCCAGATTACGCCGATCGTGATGATTTCAAACAGCTCAAGGAAGCCAACGCCCAGGCGCCCGAAGCGGCCGTGATGAGCGAATACGGTGCAATGAAATGGCTGCAACTCAATCGACCAGATTATCCACAAGTCGTCGCTGCGGTTCTCGAAGAACTCAAGAACGAAATCAAATCCAACAAAGATGCAATTTTAGCTGGTGCGGCGGCTGGAGCGGCTGGCGGCGAAGCGAAACCTCCAGAGGAAAACGCTGCTGAAACTCCGAGTGAAGATGCACCAACGAGCGATGATGCGCCAGCGGTAGACGCACCGGATGATGATGTTGCGACAAACGACGACGGTGATCAAGCAGAAAACTTTGATCAAGTAGAGTAAATCTTTTTTGGTCAATTACGTAGGCCGCGGAGAAAATCCGCGGTCTTCATTGTTCGACCAGATTTCGGATTGATGATTTCTAGGATTTGTAGGAATGTGTTGTCGGCGCATTGAACCACGTCCGGCCAATCATCGCCAGCGAAATCGGGCAGGACTCTGGCGGCAGTGATGATGGTTTTTTGACCATGAAAATTCAGCCGCGTACGTGGAAATCCGATAAATGCGCGAATTTTCCGCTCGCACTCGGTGGCGGTCATTTTTCCCGGATCTAAATTGCCGTCGGCCGTGGTTAACCGCTCGGTGTAAGTCGCCTCGTTGTCATTCTGTGGTTTGGCGGGAGCATCTCCGTTCAAGATCGATGGTAAATTTTCCAGTAGAAGTTTTGCACCAATCTGGGCCAGCTTTTCATATAATTCTTGTTTACTCTCCGAACCATTCAAGACGAGTTTTGCCTGGGCAAAAATATCGCCGGCGTCCATTTTGGTGCTTAATTGCATTAATGATACGCCAGTTTCCAAATCGCCACGACTAATGGCAGTTTCGATCGGTGTCGAACCGCGATATTTTGGTAACAGAGAAGGGTGAATGTTGACGATACCACGCGGAAAAACGTTGATGGTTGATTGCGGCACGATTTGGCCGTAAGACGCCAAAACACCAATTTCAGCGTTTAATTGGCGCAACGTGTCGTCCAAATTGTTTTCTTGGTCAGCGAAAATAATCGGAATCTGGTTCTTCTCGGCGGCGGATATGATGGCTGATTTGGAATAACGTTGTGATTTTGACAACGGATTACGCGGTAAAACCACCGCGGCAACCTCATAATTATTAGCGATCAGAGCATCAAAAATCGGCGTCAGCGGTTTTTCTAACCCTTGCGCCAACTGTTCGTTGCCGAAAAAAACAATCTTCACTTGACATCTCCTTTGCGTTTTGATACACTTTTGCTGTACATGTAAATCCCCCGATTGGGGCCGGACGGAGTCCGACCGCTAAGAGATCGGGGGTTTTGTCTTGGCCTAAACATCATCTCCTTGATAATCTTGTCTTTGATCAAATCAACCAAGCTCGAATCCCCGATCTCGTATTTACGGTTCATCGCATAAGCAATAAAATCTACTGCTTGCAAACAGCGGTCCCGGTGAGCATATTCAATATGGGCGAACAAATCCGGTGTGGCAATTTTCGTGATAAATTTTTCGTTGTCTGACTTCTTTGTGAAATACTTTGCGGCTGTGAAATCATATTTGATCGAACGAGGCAATTTATCAACTAGATAACCACAAAACTCAATGTACAAATTCCTTTTTAGCGCTTGACGATAATTTTGGGGCAATTTACTCTTGTCGACAATCAAGGTGTATATCTCGACTTCTTTCCGTGATAAATATCTCAGCATTCGCGATACAGTTTCTTTTTTTTCTCGATTAGCATGGAGAGCACCCCTAGTTTTTTTAACGCTTGCTGAAACTTTTTTCACAACCCTATCAATTTCTTTGGGAGTTTCTGTCAGCAAAAATGTTACATAAAAATTGTTCGACACGCTAGGTCTCTGTATGGCGAATCCTAAATCACCAGATTCATCAAAGAATATATATTTTTTATTCATCTGGCAAAATTCCCATTTTGACAACTTTTTCGTAAGGATACGGTTCGAGCTCGCCGTCCTCGCGGAGAATCGAGAAAGCGTCCTGTTGGTCGGCGATGTGATCGACGAAACAGATACCGTTACAGTGGTCGATTTCGTGTTGCAAAATACGGGCGATGAACGGATCGGGCGATTTCAGGCGAATTTCGCGACCAGTGATATCGAGACCGCGGACGCGAACTTTTTCGTGGCGGGGAACTTGGCCGTAGAGATTTTTAACGGATAAACAACCTTCGCTGTCGAGGGTGATTTTACCTTCCTTCTTGATAATTTCTGGATTGATCAGTACCAGGAATTTTTTGTTTTCCTTGTCATCGAAATTTTTGCGGATAATGATGACGCGCTCGAGGGCGCCAATCTGGACAGCCGCCAATGCCACAGCCACTTCGTGCGGACGCGAATCTTCCCAATCGAGCGCGGCCGCGATCATATTATCGATAAGTTGCAAAATCTTCGCATCAATAGTCCGCACTCGCGCCGATTTCCGGCGCAATTGCGGGTCCGGCAGAGCGATGATATTTTTTCGGGTGTAATTCGATTTCATCCCTCACCACTTTTTCTGAATAATTATCATATGTGAATTATATTATACACCAAGAGAGCCCAAAAAGTGGTGAGGGATTCTACCACAATAATCCGATATCAACTAAATCAACGAACCCGGATCGAGTTCTGCCTGCCAGTGAGGATGATGAATTTGCTCGGCGATTTTGACTAGATCAGCACGATTTGGCGCGCGGACGACAATTTGCCAGCGGTAGAGACCGCGCGCGCGCTCGTAAAAGGCTGGCGTTGGGCCGGATAATGGATCTTGAAACTGGCTCGAAATAGCATTCGCTAGTGCTTTAGCAGAATTAACAGCGGATTTTTCCGTTTTGTATGCACAAGTGAGTTTGAGTAAATGCGCGAGCGGTGGAAAATGACCGCGTTGGCGATTTTTAATCTCGTGATTATAAAAACCAGCGTAATCCTGGACGGCGCCGAACTGCACAGCCGGCGCGTCGGGCTGGAAAGTTTGGACGATCACTACGGAATCTTCGGCACCGCGACCAACGCGACCGGTCGCCTGGGCAATCAGTTGAAAAGTTCGCTCAGCGGCCGAGAAATCTGGCAGAGCTAGCCCAGCGTCAGCCTGGACGATGCCAACCAGACGCAAATTTGGCAGGTCGAGGCCCTTGGCGACCGTTTGCGTGCCGATGATAATATCGGTGGTGCCGTCTCGGAGTTCGGCGAAAACATCCTGGACCGCCTGACCGCGAGCGGTATCACCATCGAATCGCCGAACGGTTTTATCGGGGAAAATTTTACGGATTTCTTCTTCGATGCGTTTGGTGCCGATGCCTTTATGCAGAATATTAGTGTCTCCGCATTCTGGACATTTGGTCGGCGGCTTTTCGTGATATCCACAGATGTGACAACGCAGCTCAAAGCGATCAGTATGCAAAGTTAGAGGGAGAAAACAGCGTGGACAACCCGCCAACCAACCACAATTTTCACATAGTGTGGTGCTGGCCGAGCCGCGACGATTGTGAAACAGGAGAACTTGTTTTTTCTGTTCAAGGGTCTCCTTCATAGCGGCTAGTAACTGGCGACTAAAAATCTTACTTGCCGATGAGAAATTCCCGCGTTTAGTTAAATCGACAATTTTGGTCGTTGGCTTTTTAGCGCCAGCGCGAGCTAGTTTAGTCATTTGAACGATCGGTCGACCAAGCTTTTGAGCAAAATAGTAATCGGCAATTAACGGCGTGGCGGAGCCGAGGATTAGTTTGCACCCACTGTCATCGCGAGCGGAGCGTGGCGATCCAGCCGATACTGGATTGTTGCGGTTGACACCTCGCGATGACGCTGCGTTGGCAAACTCTATAAGTTTCGACGCTGTGCGTAGAGCGTTATATCGTGGCGCCTTTTCCTGTTTATACGACGGTTCGTGACACTCGTCGATAACGATTAGACCAAGATTTTGGACAGGCATGAATAGGGCAGAGCGCGGACCGATGACGACAACGGGTTGTTCGGCATTTAAAACTTCTAGCCAAACGTGCGCTCGTTCGGTTTCGGTCATGGTGGAATGAGTCAAAATGACGTTATCGAATTCTGCTCGAAATTCATTAAGCAATTGCGCAGTCAATGAAATTTCTGGCACTAAAATGATCGACGATTTACCGTCGGTTTTGGCCTTCATGGCCAAAGCTTTATAGACTTCCGTTTTGCCGCTGCCCGTGATGCCGTGTAAAATCGCCGTCCCCGACGGCATTTGGACGAGCTGGTCAATGGCGGCTAATTGTTGGTCATTGAACAAAATATTTGTTCGTTTTGTACTACTGTTATTTTGTAATGTTGTGTTTTCTACAACGCTTACTCGACGTTTTTTGTTCAGCCCGCTTGGCAGCATAGTTTGCCAAACTGTGCCTGGATGTGTGGTGTAAAAATCGCTCAACCAGCCGTGCAATTCGAGTAGTGCTGGTGGTAACGGTTGATCATACAAAACTCGCAAAATTTCCTTGACCGCGAAATCGGGCTGGGCTACTTCTTTTAACACCACACCAACAAATTTACGTTGGACTACCGGGATTTCGACAATCGTGCCAATAGGCAATATCTCGGAAAAACCGTATGTCAAAACCTTAAAATCCTTGCCCACAATTCCGACTGGCGAAACTTCATAAAATTTCATAAGTATATTATACCGCACAAATTTGTTACAATATGCTTGTGTATTATTTCGAATCGCGCGCGGTCGCTGGGGCGAAACTGGCGGCCGAACTGTTAAACAAATACCGTTACGAAAATACGGCTGTGGTGGCTTTGGACAGTGGTGGTGTGGCGGTCGGATACCAAATTGCGATTTATTTGCACACAACTTTGCAACAATTAATAACCGAAAACATTCACATTGACGATGAATCGATTGATTACGCGACGGTTTTGCCAGAGGGAGTCGTGGCGAAAAATCCCAATCTGACCGAATCCGAAGAACAATATTATTACAGTGAATATGCGGGACAGCTGAGTGATGCGATTCGCGAAGCTAGCACTAGGATCAATCGTATGCTGGGCGACGGTGGTGATATCGATGCCCAGGCGCTACATGGTCGTCATGTCATTTTGGTTAGCGAAGGTTTAGCATCGAGCACAATGTTGGATGCCGCGGTCCAGTGGTTAAAGCCAACACACGTCGAACGAATCATCCTGGCTTGTCCGATTATCAGCGTGGATGCGCTGGATCGAGCACACGTTTTGACGGACGAACTGCACATTTTGGGGGTCACGCCAAACTATATTTCGACGAATCATTATTATGACAACGACGATGCGCCTGATCAAGAGATGGTCAAGAAGATGATTAATGCGACGATTTTCGGCTGGAAATAATGCGCTTCGCTTATGAGACAAACCTACGGTTTTTCTCATCGCGCCGGGACGAAAAGTGTGATTTTCGTCTCGGGCTGCTCTTTTCCCTCTGTTATCGAAAATGTTGTGAAAAAGTCTTGCAAGGCCCAAACTTCTTTGTTACAATAGCTCCATAGGAACTGGCCGTACGGTAAGTGGTATGGCCTGCAACAGGGGAGATATGCTGGACGTTTTTATCACATCGCGGGTACGGCGCAAGATTATCGTAGTCTATGCCAAATATCCTGATTTCAAAACGCACGTGCGTGGTCTGGCGAAATTGATCAAGGAAGATCCGGGCAACATCCAGCGCGAACTCAAACGTCTCGAAAAATCTGGCTTTCTGACTACCGAAAAGCAGGGTAATACCAGGCTTTATTCGACCAACAAATCCTTCCCGATTTTCAAAGAACTCCAAGCCATCGTCATTAAATCGCAACAACTGAGTGGCAACAAGAGTCGCGGACTAACGGAATAAATCAAAACGGCGTCAACGAACGCACCATCAGAGGTGCTTTTTTGTTATGATAGAATATTGATATGAAAAAAGAGGGGAAAGTGTCATCGTTAGTCAAGAAAATTTTAGTGGCGCGTGGGCTAAAAACTGCGGCCGAGCAACATAACTTTCTCCATCCTGATTATGAAAAAAGTAAACACGACCCATTTTTGCTACCCGACATGAAAAAAGCCGTGGCGCGGATCGAACGAGCGCGAACGAAAAAGGAAAAAGTCACAATTTACGGTGATTACGACATCGATGGTATGACGGCCACGGTGATTTTGTGGGAAAGTTTGGGCAAATTCGGATTGAATGTCGCGACTTATACACCCGACCGATTTAGCGAAGGTTATGGCTTAAACATCGACGCGGTCGAACAGATCGCAGCCGATGGCACGAAGTTGATCATCACAGTCGATAACGGTACACTATCATTCGACGAAATCGCCCGAGCGCGCGAGCTCGGTGTCGACGTGATCGTCACCGATCATCATGAACCACACGACAAATTGCCCGACGCCGTGGCAGTTTTGAATCCCAAGCGAGCCGAGAGCCAGTATCCGTTCAACGACCTGGCCGGTTGCGGGGTGGCGTTCAAGTTAGTCCAAGCGTTGCAATGTCATTGCGAGGAACAAAGTGACGAAGCAATCCAGAAAAATAATAATACTGGATTGCCGCAGCGGATAAATCCGCCTCGCAATGACGCGCAAGGATTGCCTGTTGGTCAGGAAAAATGGCTACTTGACCTGGTGGCGCTGGGAACGGTTTGTGATGTCGTGGAATTGCTCGATGAGAATCGCGCTAACGTCAAATGGGGTTTAGAAGTTTTAAAGAAAACCCGCCGACCCGGACTCAAAGCACTCCTGGCGGTCGCTGGCGCCGACACTGGGGGCATCACCGCGCGAACGCTTGGTTTCGTGCTCGGGCCACGTCTCAACGCCGCGGGGCGACTAGAAACTGCCGAAATGGCGCTGGAACTGCTCAAGCTTCACGACGTAGATGGTGCTTCTTTGCGAAACATTTTTTCCTCATCGGACTTGTCGCGAAAAATGTCATACACTGGCGAGCCGGCAGAACCGCCTCTTCGAGCCGAACCTGTCGGTCGCGTCAGGAATATACATTTTTCAGCGTCAAATCTGGTAGATGATTCGGAAAAAAGTTTCGCGAACGCACCGACTCAGGCTGATGTGAATGCGCGGGCGCTCGAGTTGGCGCAGAAACTGGATAACCTGAATCGCGAACGCCGCAAGATTCAGGACGAAATTTTTCAGGAAGCTTGCCAACAAATTATCGAAAATGAAAAAGGAAAAAGAGCAGCCGGAGCAAAAACCGCGCTTTTTGCCTCGCGCGATGAGAAAAAACCATTGGTTTTGTCTCATGAGCCAGTAGCTATTGTGGTCGGTGACGATTGGCACGAAGGCGTCATCGGTATCGTCGCGGCGAAAATCTTGGAAAAATTCGAAAAACCAGCATTTGTGATGTCGCGCAGCGTGGAATTTACCAAAGGTTCGGGGCGTAGTTTCGGCGAATTTAGCATGGCTGCAGTGATTCATTATACCGACAAAATTATCGAAAAGGGCGGCGGGCATGCGGCAGCGGGCGGTCTGACCATAAAAAATGAGAAAATCGACGAATGGCGCACGGCGGTGCAAAAGTATTACGATTCGCTAAATTTGAAAAATCAAACGGAATTCTTGACGCCAAAACCCGACGTGACTTTGGAGAATTTCGCCGATCTAACACCAGAACTCTTGGATGAAATAAAAACGTTAGAACCCTTTGGCCACGGCAACGAAGCGCCAGTTTTTGCTTTTCAACCGGTGTTAATCCTGGCACGACGAACGATGGGCGCAGAGCAAAATCACGTGCGCTATACTTTCGCTGATAGTGATGGACGAAAATTCACCGCTGTGGCGTTCGATGCAGCGGACAAATTCGCCCTCGAACCGTTCGACGCGGACGACCAACCACAGCGCGTGCGAATCCTCACCGAACTCGTGGCTAACGAGTGGAACGGCCGTATCAATGTCGAAGGACGCTTGTTAACACTAGAACCAATATAGACTTGACGTTGTATACAAAATCTGTTATGATTAGAGGATCATGACAAGTAACGGGCGGCGACCCGACAACTCAGAGCGGAAAATATCTGGTGAATTTTCTAGGCGTGATTTTGTAAAACTTGCTGCTCTAGTGGCCCTATGCACTGGAGGAATTTATTATCTTCCTGGTGTGATAATTGGGGTCGGTCAAGAATTAAAAAGATTGGACAGTATAGATTACGGCTTTGAGGACGGGGTAATACGTTATCAGACTACCACATTTAATGGTATTGGTGGGCCAACTGTCCAGGAACAACAGTCAATTAATGTTATTGACGCACCAGCAGTCGGTGACGAGCAGCTAGCAACGGTAAGGACAGAGATGTCCGGTAGCGCAGTAGCATCTATGGGGGGTGCTGCTATTGAGTTTGCACTACTTAACCACGAAAATCCTGCGAGCAATGGCGCGATTGTCTATAATATGGGTATTGGTGGTAACTTTCATCATCCCGTTGGCGCGCGTGAAGCTGAGGTCCTAGCCTATGCCAACCCAGATAAGCGGATCCTTGTCATCAACAACACTGGTTCTGGACAATCATCGCTAGTCCCTCGTAATATTATGAAACAAATGAAGCGAGATGGTATCTATCAACCGCAGGGCGAATGGATGCTACAAATTCTAGAGAAACAATTAGAAGAATACGGTGATAAAATCGAGTTATGGGGGAACTCGGCTGGCGCTCGTGTTGCTATGGGTATGGCTGCGGCGTTTGGTGCGGCTGGGCAAAATATCGCTAATCTTCGTGTGGTTGATCCGCCATCGGCGATCGATCGTACGGCACTTGGTATCCAAATGAGATTTATATCGCAAATCTTGGCAATGCAAAAGTATGGAGCATCGCCCTATAATGAAACATCAGATCTAGGGAAAGCTCCGTCAAACCTATTTACCGCCAAAGGGGCTTTTGCTGATAATATGTGGAATTATCCATTAACTATGCGTATAAAAGACGGTTTGGTTGCGGATCTGCAAGGTGCTATGGGTGCCGTGCATGATGATCTAACAATTATTCAGCCAGAATTTAGTGAATTTGCGCACCCAAATTACATGAGCTGGTTGGTAGAAAGCGCAATAGCGAATACTTTCTGGGAGGGAATTAAGCAGCCAGAAGCTCTACGACAGATTATTATCAAAGACCACTCGCACGCTATTTTGTCGGCCAATGCAGGTGCACGACCGCAAATTACGCTGTACGAAATCGCCAAAATGGCGGGGTAGCTCTTGCGAAAAACTTTGATCTCTGCTAAACTGTCCACTATATGATCAGTGTCAAGAGGAAAGACGCCAAAGAAGCGAATGAGAATTTGCTGCGACGTTTCAATCGCCGGGTGCTCCAATCGGGCGTGGTCGCCAAGGCCAAAAGTGCCCAGCGATTTAGCAAACCCCAGAGCAAACGCGATCGTCGCACCAGCGCAATTGTCCGCGACAAACGAAAAGCGCAAAAAAATCTGCAAATTCGCCTGGGCCTCATCAAAGCCAAATAATCCCTAGTATCAGTTTGACGCGACTAGTTGACTTTGGTAGAATGGGTTCATGAAAGATTGGACAGAAGAAGAAATCACAGCGGACCTCAAACAGATTAATGCCGAGATTAAGGATGGCAAAGCGGTTTTTTATAGTTTAGCTGAAACAAAAAAGCATATGGACGAGACAGTGGCAAAGTTAAAAAAACAACAAGCAAAGAGGCGGCGTGAAGAAGCGAGCATCAATAAACAACGAGCTACCTCGGCGGTATGAAGTAGTCACAGCAGGTTCGTTTCGGGCAGAATTCGACAGGATTTTAGATTATATTTCGACAAATTGGTGGGAAACTTCCACGGAAAATTTTCGCACAGCGGTTTGGCGCAAAATTCATGGGCTAGATTTATTCCCGAACGGTTATCGCAAATGGCCAGGAACGAACTTTAGATACTGTTTGGTTTGGGATTACTTGATATTCTTTCAGGTTGACGAAGCGCGTGATAGAGTGATAGTCGTGAAAATTTACCATGCCGCGCGCGATCTAGAAAGTTTATTAAATGACAAGGAGGAAAAATGAGTTTAATTGATCAAATTAACGCTGATCTCAAGGCGGCGATGCTGGCGCGCGACGACTTTACGGTAACAACCCTGCGCGGACTAAAATCGGCGATTGCGTACGAAGAAATCGCGCAAAACAAGCGCGAGACTGGCCTCAGTGACGACGAAGTCGAAAATGTCGTCATAAAAGAAGTCAAAAAACGCGACGACGCGCTAAAAATTTACGTGAAGGCGGGTGATCACGAACGCGCCAGTAGGGAAGATCGCGAATGGAAAATTTTGGACAAATACTTTCCGGAACAACTGTCTTATGAAGAAACAAAAGATTTGATTGCTACGGTTATCGCGGAAAACAACTTTACCGCCAAAGACTTCGGCCGGATCGTCGGCGCCGCCAAAAAACGTGCCGGCAATGCGACGACCGGCGAACGAATTTCTAACGTGCTGAAACAGGAGTTTTTCAAATAGCGATTTGACAATCTGAGCAGCAGTCTGCTAGAATAAAGCGCAAGCGTTAAAAAGGCAGTAAAATGGACCCCACTACACACACACACACACACACAATGCATCTTCACCAGACAGCTTTGAACCGGATTCTTCGCCAGAACCTGGATTAAAGTTTAAGATTAATGATTTAAACGCAATCTTGTTGGTAGCCCAGAGCGGTGTTAGTGGCAACTTAGCAGTATCATCAATGAAGCAACCGCTGGTGGCGGCTGGTATTCATCTCAAATCAGAAAACAATACTTTCGGTCTACAGGGGGTGTTGTATGGTATGTGGAACAGATATCCACATCAAGGAGTGGCGGATATGTCGAAAATCCCAACTTACTTAGGAGAGATAGGTTATGAAGTTGAATCTTATCAGAACGATATACTAATTGTTGATAAGGATGATGTAAAATTGGTTATTGGTTATCCCAGGTCATCATTTACCGCATCTGGAGTTGAACAGTATTTCCGTGACCCTATGAATAACAGTACACTAATAGTGTCAACTGACGGAATTGAGCAAGATAATCGTTCTGAAGAAGTACTACGGATACTAGATGATACGCCAAAATTATCACGAGAGAACCTAGAGAAATATTTAATAGCAGTTAGTAATCTTACGTCTGAGCTAGCACATTATATCTATCAAGATCGCAAAATGCCCGCCGAAGACAAAATAGTTAAGTTAGGAGCCCCGAAGCCACAACCAGAAACAGCAATTGGGTTCAGTCGAAATGGCAGTAAATTCCATAAATCTGATTTTGAAATCGTTGACCCAGACAAAATAGATGTGACTTTCGATGACATAGGCGGACAGCCTAGAGCGATTGAATCCTTACGCCGTTTAGTCGATGGTATCCAGAACCCGACTGATTTATTGCAATGGGGGATAAAACCAAAGAAAGGCGTATTACTCTACGGTCCACCCGGAACTGGCAAAACTATGCTGGCAAAAGCTTTAGCTAAAGAGTCGGGCGCACGTTTTATAACTGTCAATGCTTCGGACATCAAAGATATGTGGGTGGGCAGTTCAGAAAAGAAAATGCAAGAGTTGTTTGACATGGCCAAAGAAAGCGATGAGCCCACGGTCATTTTATTTGATGAAATAGACGGTTTGGCGCCACCACGTAATGATCCTAATACTCATGAAGCTACGCGTAGTACCCTGAGCGTTCTATTGCAGAATATGGATGGATTCCGATCAGATTCAAAAGTCACAGTTATTGCTACGACCAACGAACCAGACATGATAGATTCCGCATTAAAGCGTGCCGGCCGGTTTGATGAGTTGATCGAAGTGGGTTTGCCAGATGCAGAAGGATTGAAGAAAATTGCCGAAATCCATATGGCGAAAGCGGACCAGATAGCGCAAGAATATGGGCGGACAAGCAGTCTATTTGTCAACGATCTCGATTGGTCGTCAATTCAGAGAGAGTTTGAGAATCAAAAATACAGCGGTGCTGATATCGCCGAAATCATCCGTCGTGTTCTAGAAAATGTACGTCATGCTGCCAAAACCGAATCTAATCCAGAGAAACAAGTTCAAACAGAGGATGTTCTGGCTGTCCTCAAATCATACGAACGGAGAGAAATAGCGCGAATGGCGATAGGATTTTCTTCCTCCGGCCAGAATTTGCAGAGCAATTCTTAAACTGATACAATAAGATCATGATCATCATTTTCGGTTCGGCTGGTTCGGGCAAATCGACCCAAGGTGAAATGTTGGCCGACAAGCACGATTGGCAACATATTAGCTCTGGTCACATCTTTCGCGAGAGTGGCGATATCGAAATCAAAACGACAATTGATCGTGGCGAAATGGTGCCCGACGTCATCGCGAACCGCATGATTTTTGCCATCCTTGACGAGAAAAGCCTCGCCGGCGAACAGGGTGGTGTGGTGCTAGACGGTTATCCGCGCAGCCTGAGTCAGGCGGAGTTTTTGGTCGAACACAACACCGCGCTCCACGGTCATCACAACATCAATTTAGCGGTGATGATCGATGTTAGTCGGGACGAAGTCATCAAACGCATGTTGCTGCGCGGGCGCGACGACGACTATCCCGAAAAAATCGAGAAACGCCTAGCGATTTACCACGCGGCGATCGATCCGATTCTGGAGTACTTTACCGAACAAAATATCCCAGTCGCGCATGTCGACGGCAACGGCTCGAT
>JGI24702J35022_10000255_pt1 | contig 30343 bp, 23 predicted proteins | sample TergutTh196P4_FD_35022 | JGI IMG/M metagenome (IMG submission 35022)
GCTCTGGGTAATACGATGGCCACCTAGATGTTTCATCAATCTAGGACCGCTTCCGGCGATGTCAACTCAACCTCTTACGGACGCACGTGTTGGGGTTTGGTGGGTTTGGTGGGTTGAAGTGTTGGTGTGTTGGTGTGTTGGGGGTTGAAGTGTTGGGGTTTGGTGTGTTTGGTGGGGTTTGTTTTTGGTGGTTTTTGGTGTTTTGTTTTTTTTTGGGAATTAGGTTTTTTTTTGTTTTGTAAGTGGTTTTTTTGTTTTTAGTGGTTAAAACTGTAAAAAGTGAGTTTTCGGAGGTTGCCTATAGTATATTTTTCGTTTAACACTTGATTTATTGTGTCAAATTCTTGTAATGTATGGCCTAAAAAATTTCTAAATGTTAGGTTTTTTAGATAATTAGTGTAATTAAGCATATAAACACTTAACAACCAAATAATTCGTCTGTACGTTAATAAAAGCTTTGTTTTAACATCAAAAAACTAGTAACAATTAAGGTCTAATGTCTAATTTTTAGTATCTTACGGATAAAATTTTTTGCAGAGTGTGTAGAATTTTTGTTCGTTTTGGTTTCAGCTCAGCTGAGTTGTGGAGTTAAGGGAATTATAGCGAGAGATTGAATCTCTAAATTGCTGCAAATTTTTTAGTAAATTTTCAATTTTTCCCTAAAGTCAACAGAGGAGCTGTGAAAGGTTATAGAGTCCTTTATTACTTTGATGTTGTATATGCACCGCTAAAAATGGTCTGAAAGAGCTGTTAAAAGTTGAGACATATTAATGTCCAGTGTGGACTTCGGAGATGAATAATTCATTATGAGGATAATTATTGTTGGTTGTGGGAAAGTTGGTTATACTATAGCGAAAATTTTGTCCTCTGAAGAAGGCATTGATGTTACGGTAGTGGATAATAAATCAGATTTTTTTGATAATGCTCTTGAATCTATTGATGTCAAGTTTCTTATGGGTAATGGTCTTAATGAAAAAACACTTATTGAAGCAGGTGCTAAAGAGGCTGATTTAATTATAAATGTTACAGATGCTGATGAAGTTAACATTTTATGTGGTATTATGGCGAAACATCTTGGGACAAAACATACGATAGCAAGAGTGCGTAATCCTGATTGTGCATTAGAGTTTAATCATCTCTGGAGAGATTTGGGGATTGACATGACCATTAATCCGGAGCAGCAAACGGCAAGAGAAATTTCAAGACTTTTAAGATATCAAACTGTTGAGGGTATTGATACATTTATCAGTGGTCGAATTGAACTGATTTCGGTAAAAGTTTCTGAAACATCAGATTTTTTTGTGGGTAAAAGTGTTTCGCAGGTTTTTAATAAAAAATGGGAAGTGTTTCTTGCGGTTGTTGAAAGAGAAAATAATATGTTAATACCTAAAGAGGATTTAGTTTTTGAAGAATCTGATGTTCTTAAAATTTTGGGTCGTCCGTCTCATATTATGAATTTTCTTATGCATATAGGAAAAAGGCCTAAAAAATCTCAAGAGGCTATTATTATAGGTGGTAGTGTAATTACACATTATCTTGTAGAGCTTTTAAATAGGCATACTGTTAAAACTAGTATTAAAATTATAGAAAAGGATCTGGAAAAGTGTGAAGTTTTATCGATGACTGATCATCGATGTTTAGTTATACATGGGGATGGGACAAATGAGGAAGTTTTGGTTACTGAGAATATTGACAAGGCGGATGCTGTTATATGTCTTACAGATAGAGATGAAGAAAATACTGTTATTTCGCTTTATGCCTTACAGATGGGTGTAAAAAAAGTAGTGACAAAAGTTAATCATATTAATCAGATTATGATACAAAATTTAGGATTAAGTGACATTATTACGCCTCAAAATATTACTTCAAATTTTGTTTTCCAGTATGTTAAAGGATTAAAAGGAATGGTTGGAGACAATATAAGAACGATGCATAAAATTTTCAGTGGCAACGATGGTAATGTTGAGGTTATTGAATTTCATGTAGATAAAAAATCCAAATGCCTCAACATACCCGTTAAAGATTTAACATTAAAAAATGATATTTTAATAAGTTGCATCGTCAGAGATTCACATATTTTTATTCCACCTGATGAAATACAGGTACAAGCAGGCGATGTTGTGATTATCATTACTAAAAATAACGCGGTATATGACCTTGACGATGTTTTAGTTAATGAACATTTTCCAACATCTAAAAACTAGAGAAAGTGTAAGTGAATGAATTATTCTCTCATTTTTAGATTAATTGGCAACATACTTCTAATAGAGGCATTACTTATGCTAGTTCCTCTTGCTGTTTCAATTATATATGGTGGGGGAGATTACACTGCTTTTCTTTTGGCCATTTTAATATCCACTTTAATTGGAATTTTTTTATCATTGTTAAAACCTACCGATAAAAAATTTCGAACAAAAGATGCTTTAATAGCCACTGCTTTAGCATGGATATTTCTATCCCTATTTGGCGCGTTGCCCTTTTATTTTTCCGGCTACTTTAACAGCTTTATAGATTGTGCTTTTGAATCTATATCAGGTTTTACAACAACTGGTGCATCAATATTAACTAATGTCGAAATTTTGCCTAAAGGCATTTTGTTTTGGAGAAGTTTCTCTCAGTGGATAGGTGGCATAGGCATATTGGTATTTCTATTAGCGATAACCCCTTCCATAAATGCATCATCAATCAACCTTTTAAGAGCTGAAGGCACAGGACCCTCGGATAAATTTATTCCTAAAATACGTGAAACAGCCAAATTTATGTTCTTAATTTATTTTATCATGACAGCAATTTTAATTTTTCTTCTCTACACAGTTGGGCTTCCAATTTATGATTCTGTACTCAACGCTTTTTCTACCGCTGGCACAGGCGGATTTTCAATTATGAATGCAAACATTAGTGCATACAATAATATCGCTGCTGAAACCATTATTACAATATTTATGTTTTTATTTGGAATCAGTTTCACATTATATTTTATCTTACTTGGTAAAAACATTAAAAAATTCTTTAAAGACGAAGAATTACGACTTTATTTTGGAATTATAATAACCGCAATAATAATCATTACTCTAAACATTTCTGGACTTTACAGCGGATTCCTAGAAGCCCTAAGATATTCCTCCTTTCAAGTCTCATCAATTATATCCACAACAGCCTTCACAATCACAGACTTCAACCTTTGGCCAACTTTAAGCCAAATCATACTACTATTTTTAATGATAACAGGCTGCTGTGCAGGTTCTACAGGCGGAGGAATAAAACTTGCAAGGATATTAATCCTCTGGAAAACCCTTAAAAATGAATTAAACAAAATCTTCCATCCTGGAAGCGTAAAAACAGTAACCATTAACGAAAAAAACATAAAACAAGACCTTATAACAAACACTACCCTATACTTCTTTATCTATTTTATAATTTTCTTTGTAGCAGTCCTGTTAATTTCTATTGAAGGAAAAGACCTTATCACTAGCACAACAACAATCATTGCCTCTCTTAGCAACATAGGACTAGGTCTAGGAGCTATTGGCCCAGTTGGAAACTTTGCCATATTTTCTTCTTTCTCAAAAATAGTCATATCATTTTGTATGCTCGCAGGACGCCTAGAATTCTTCCCAATACTACTCCTACTCACACCATCAGCTTGGAAAAAAACTTTATGATCTAATCTCAGCAATAATATTTTTTGTTTCCATAACAAAGTATACAACAAATTAGTGATATACAGTAACTCCGCCATTTTATCCCATAAATATATAGTTAGAAAACAATTCCAATATTTCACGATGCCGCTTATGAATACTCCCATAATACTCACACCCAATCTTAGCCTCAACCACACGCTCCACTCTTGACAACTCAAACAAAACCTCCCCACAGAAACCTACCCGACAAACTACCTCCAAAGCCGCCCCAAAATCTTAAAATAAACCCTCAAAACCAAAAAACACACAAAAAACTCTAAGATGAATCATCTGTAACCTAACAACTACAATATTCGCGTCAAATTTTAATAATTTTCCTTATTTTTTAGGTCACCACTACCAACTATTTTTTTATCTTATTCATTATAAACATTTTTCACCGCATCGTTCACAAAACTTCATTTTCAACGTGCTAGATTCCACAAACAGTCCAGTTTTTTACATAAACCATACCAGTTTTTAAAGTATTTATTCCAAATGGCACGTATTCAATACAACTCCTACATCTTCCGCTCTTACGATTTATATAATGACACTTTTCCATTGTTTTCTTTTATTTCTTTAGTCGCTAACAATTTATTGTAGGCTCGTTCTAAACATTCATTAATTACGTTTCCACGCCGTTTCCAACCATAAGCCATAGAGGTAGCAAGTAACAAATCATCTTTAACTATTTCCCCATAACACTGACTTAATGTACGCAACATTGTTTTCCCAAATTCATCTACTGGAATTCTGTCTGCATTACAACCATAATAACGAGGACGATAAATTTGAGTTTCAGGTTTATCAACCATTGTCAAATAATCAGGTGAAACAGTTTTTTCATGCACCATTTGCGCTTTATTTTTTGGTGAATTCTCACGATAATTTTTTATCGCTAAGTCAACTGCTTTAATCAACCGCTCACCCTCCTCAGCAGAGTTTTTAATCCAATCCGTAGACCAAACACGATAAATTTTCCACCCCATTTGCTCAAGTATAGACTGCCTAAGTCTATCACGGTCCCTTGCAGTTCGTGCCGAATGATAACTCGCACCATCACACTCAACACCAATAGCATAACACCCAGTATATTTCGGATGACGTACAGCCATATCTATACGATACCCCGAGCAACCAACCTGCGCTACCACATCATAATTTCTACTTTTAAGAAAAGTATATACTACTTCTTCAAAATGAGAATCATGCCAAACAGATTTACTAACTGACGGTTCACCCATTATTGCAGATAGCCCATTAATAGCAAAATCTATGTACAATCTAAGCAACTTAGGTCCCTCACCACTTACACGCTCAACATCAATATCCGTAGGCAAAATAGACCCAACGAGTTTCACGTTATACCTTGCACGTGTTATAGCAACATTTAACCTAAGTTCTCCACCTATACGGCTTAATGGACCAAAATTCATTATAAACTTCCCAGATACATCAGGAGCATATCCTATACAAAAGATAATATTGTCACGCTCATCACCCTGCACGGTTTCAAGATTTTTTATGAACAATGGTTCTTCTTTATCATCTCCAAAAAACGTTTCATATTCAGGGTTGTGCCTACGCATTTCTAATACCGCTGTTTCAATCGCTCTCTGTTGAATTTCTCCAAAAGCGATAACACCCAGACTACGATGAGGTAGTTTTTTAAAGTGTTCAAATACTAATTCTGCTACCCGTTGAGCTTCTTTTCTATTACCATTATGTTTTCCTCTATCATACGTACCGCCTTCAACAAAAACGTATTCAACACCACTATTACTATCAGTTTTTTCTGTTGACGAAGGAAAAGTAATCAAGTTATTATTGTAAATTTTTGCGTTAGAAAAAGCGATTAAATGCTCATGACGACTACGATAATGCCATAAAAGAGCTTGTTGAGGAAGCAATGCAGCCTCATCAAGTAGCGATTCATACGCACCAGAATCATCAACAGCATCCTCATCGAGATATTCGTCATACGCAGAAGTTACATTGAAAAAATCAGTAGGTGGAAGTTGTTTACTATCACCGGCTATTATAACTTGTTTGGAACGGAAAATAGCACCAATTGCGTCTTCAGTTCGCACTTGAGATGCTTCGTCAAAAATAACAACGTCAAACTTGTAATCAGCACCACCAAGATAGGTACTTACAGATAAGGGACTCATCAGCATACAAGGTTTCAAAATAGGTAATAAAGTAGACGTTGCACCTATCAATCTACGTACTGATAAACACATGCGTTTTTTTGCCATTTCTCTTTTTAACAAATAAAGCTCGTCTCGTCCAGGTGTAAAAACTCTGAGTGGTGGTAGTTGAGATACTAATTTTGCAAATAAAGTAGCACGTGCAATTGACAGAAACTCGGAATCTAATTCGCGAAACTTTGCAACGCACTCTTCTTGTTTATATCGCCTAAAACTTTGTACTGCTTGAAAACGTGGCAAAATAGACTCCAGTAAAAGAGCATAAAAACTCTTTTTAAATGTTGGAACAATTTTTTCGGAGGAGAGCATACATTGTTCTATTTTTTTGACATAATCCTCTATACCAACATTTTTACATCTTGCCAATAATTCACGGAATTCAATCCAACGTTCCAAAGCAGACATATTTTTTAAACATTTTTCAACACGTTGATTTAATGCCTCACAATTAAGATTTGAATCGTTTGTTTTCAGTTCAAACAATTTTGTAAAATAATCGATTGTTTCATTTAAATGTGTTAACCATTTACTTATTTTGGCAAAAGAATTTATTACGTCAGTACTAGAAGAAGTAATTACTTTCTCAAAATCTTGGCCTAAATCTTTGATTTTAACAGAGTAGAAAGATAAATCGTGCAATAATTTTTTGATTTTATCGTCTGACAATTTATTTTGCGACTTACTACATGATTGTATTTTCATCTTATCAGACTTGTATGATTTGTTGAAAGAACGGAAAATAGATTTGTAATCTTTTTCAAATCGTGTAAGCATAGTGGTATAATCTATATTGAAAATTTCTGCAGTATATTCACTCAACAGTGATTTTATAAAACCAAGCACAGTATGGATGTTTGTTACAAAATTTGCAACATCGCTATAAGTAAGCAATTTTGAGGTGTCTGGACATATTTTTATTTCAGAGAGAATCTTTGAACTTTCGTTAACTATTAAAGGAAGTTCTTTAGCATTGTCGATAAAACTTAGACTAAAATCACGGGTTAAAGCAGCTACAGAGCTTCCGTACCATGGATTTGTTGTTTGCCAATTATGTTCTTTTATAAAATGCGATAATTCCTCAAGTAGAGATATTTGTTGTTCAAACTCTTGTTCGGAACATTTATCAATATTATTGAGTTTGAAAAACATATCTGGAAAATCATTTAATGTAGATATTTCACCATTAATTTGATATATTGTTTTACCAAATGGAGCTATTTTTGTGTGTACCTCTCTGACATACTGATTTAATTCTGATCTATGAGCGTTTAGATTCTCTAGTTTATGTGTAGCATCAGATGTAATATACGCCTTGCTTTCTGCTAATTTCAAAGATTTGCCAATCTGGTCAAGAACTTCGTTGCGTTTTGCCTTATAACTATGTAAAGTAAGGCAAAAATCACCCAACCCGACACGGGTAAGCCGTTTATACACAACATCAAGAGCAGCCATTTTTTCAGAAACAAACAACACTTTTTTATTGTTAGCAAGTAATTCAGCAATCATATTCGTGATAGTTTGGCTTTTTCCTGTTCCTGGTGGACCTTGTAAAACAAAACTAACACCCCGCTTGGCAAGTAAAATGGCATCTTGCTGACTCGAATCAGCATCTACAACACTAAATACATCAATTGGTTTCACACTATCATGATCATAATCGGAAACATCATCAAAATCATGTGTAACCACACACGAACTACCCGCTAACGCCTGAATAATAGAATTTGCTTTAATAAGTTCACTGTTCTCTGCTACATCGCGATACATATTGATTTTAAAAAATGAAAACAGTGATAATTCCACAGATGGAACAACTGTCCAACCTTTGGATGCACAAATAGTGGTAACATCTGTAAGATATTTCTTTATATCATTAGTATTAGAGGTAAATTCTGGAAGTTTTACACCAAAATCAAGAAATAATTTTTGTGCTAAAGCAGGGTTAGCAATAATTTCATCGTCATGCCTATACATCATGAACGGTGAAAACAAATCTTTTTGTTCAAGATAAACAGGTACAAGCACTAACGGTGATCGTATTTCAATCTCGCTTTTATCTTGTTCTCGCCATTTTAGAAAACCAAATGCCAAATATAGGGCGTTTAGCCCTTTTTCTTCCATGAAGCTTTTTGCTTTTTTACGCAAGTTTATAAGGGTTGTATGTGTTTCTTTAATGGATTGGTTTGTGTTAGAAGATGAACTTAAAACATCATTGTCAGTCTCAACAACATTTTCATCACATTCATCAGAAAAATAATTACTTTTGTTCGAATCAATAGGCATAGGAAATTTAAAGGGTTTTTCACCATCAGAAAATTGTTTCCAAAGGTCAGATATGTCTGGTTTAAGTATGGTAAGTGCATTACGCGAAATTCGACCCCCTCCACTCACACCAGATTTTGGTTCGGGGCAACTTATCAATCTATTTCGTTTACCCAAATCAAGTAATTTCTTTTTCCAATACTCAACTTTCGCGTCAATGTTTTGCATATGTAGTCTGCGGAGTAATAACATTCTCATTTTAAAACTTTATTGATTTTACTAGCTTGATTTATCGAAAAACGATTTTATTAATATGCTACCAAAAGTTTTGTTACGTCAAAAAGTTGGTCTGTATGAATCCCAACTCGGATGAGCTGAAACCAAAACGAACAAAAATTCTACACGCTTTGCAAAGAATTTTACCAGTAAGATACTGCAAACACGTCATTTTTACAGTCGCACAATAGTTCAGATCATTGTGAAAAAACAATCTACAAAACGTGCGCGATGGTTATGGGCGTATGGTTTTTTGTGATATTAGTCTATTTCTGCGAAGTTGTCTGTGTTGTCTATGGTTGTGATTAATGTTATCGTTACGGGTTTGTTAGTTTGTGTTTTATTTTTTCTTGTTGTCTGGTTTTTGTTGGGTTTACGATTGTTTTGGTTTTGTGGGAAAAAATTTGTTTTGTTGTGTGTTTTGCATATGATATGTTTGTGTTAGCTATTACACGCTGTTCATTATTTTATGTGTTTGGTTACCATATTTTATAAATATAATAAGGTCTATTTGTGTTTTTTACAAATATTGTCGGATGGGTTTTTGTCAGTTGACTAAACATGGCTATTTAATTTTCACGTGTTTGACGTGATCAGTATACCGAACACATTTTACCATCGAACGTCGATGTTGAAAAAATTATAAAACATAAATCGTTTTCATAAAAGACTACACCATCATCTGCGGCCGACGCTGGAAAAACAATGAAACCCTAACGCTTTCATGAGATTATGTTAATAGACTATTGAACTATCTAAAAATAGAATACATAAATAATGTTTAAAGAAATATATTGTTTAAAAACTAAGAGGGAGGGAGTTGTTTTAGAATATTGAAGCTATTTTCGCTTCATACTTCCAGTTCTTTGCAATTTTGCCTTCACGTTTATAGTAACGCGAAAGTTTATGGATTTGCGCCTCAATTACCTGCATATTGCGTTTGTTGTGCAGATCTTTCTTATTTTTTTCCATATGAACTGCTAGAGCTTGAGCTTTTTTCATCATGTTAGCTAAATCTTCTGGCATTGATGGAGTTAAATTAGCTTCCTTGAGTATGTCACTTACGCTTTTACCAGTAATTGGTTTTACAAGTGGAATTGCATACTGATCCCTAAGAATTGTGCCTATTGCACTCATAGAATGACCTTCTTTTGCGAGTTTTATAACAAAAGCTTCTACCTCTTCAGGTTGATATTTACACCAACTTGGAGGTCTCCGACTTACAGGCCGTATTGAATGAGATTTTCCTTTTTCTTGTTTTGGCATCGTTACACCTTAATTATGCACCCTACAAGCACAGTATGGATATATTTAAAAGCATCGCAAAAATTTACACGTAAAAACCCATAACAACTTAACCAACAAAAATAACTACTTACAAAAACAAATAAAACACTTTCAAAAAAATCACATTTATTTAACTCAACAAAAAAACACTTTTACGGTTCATTTTTCCGTTAAAAATTAAAGTGTTGTTTTTGCTTAACAAATCATAACGTATACACAATGTTTATGCTTGTATAACCACGCGAACTAAATACATACAAAAAATCAGCTCTGCAAAACAGTTCTTTTTACAGACAAATTTTGAATATAATTATAAGCTTCAAGTGCGGCAGTAATTCCCTGTCCCACAGCTGTACCAATTTGTTTAATTGGATGCGTTGTCACATCACCTGCAGCATAAACACCCGAAATGTTGGTTTCTTGTCTAAAACTGATTTTAATGTAACCTAAGTCATCAGTTTCCACCCCACAAACTTTTGCAACTTCACTATTAGGCACTTCACCAACTTGTACAAACACAGCATCAACACTAAACTCGGTTTTTTTGCCAGTAAAACTGTCCTTTAGAGTTATTGTTTTTACTTGATTATCACCTTTGATTTCTTCAACATCAGTATTCCAAAGCACATCAACATTAGGTTTGGAAGTAGCATCTAAGATTATTTTGTGCTCAGCTCTAAAAGAGCTTTTTCTGTGAATTATTGTAACATGCTTTGCTAAACCAGAAAGATAAATCGCAGTGGTACACGCAGAATTACCTCCTCCAATGACTGCAACGTTTTTGTCTTTAAAAAATGTACCATCGCAAACACCGCAATAACTAACGCCACGACCATTAAACTCTTTTTCACCTTTAACTCCAATATTTTTATGATGTGAGCCTGTAGCAAAAATTACAGTTTTAGCCTGATATGTTGCGTTACCGGTAACTATGATTTTTGTTTCACCTTCCAACTTTACTTGCTCTACTGGTTCAACATCATGTATAACAGCTCCAAGCGTTTTACATTGAAACACCATTCGCTCAGACAACTCATACCCGCTAATTTCAGTAAAACCCGGATAATTCTCTACCTTTGGAGAATTACTAATGTTTCCACCAGCCAATTTCTCATCAAACATAAGCACTTTCAAACCACTGCGTACTGCATAAATTCCAGCTGTCAACCCTGCAGGCCCCGCGCCAACAACAATTACATCCCAGTTTTCCATAAACATAAACCAATAAAATATTGGTTAAAAGACATTAAATAACATATTCATTTAGATTCAAGTTATTACCAGATTATCACAAATAATATTAGCATGATCAACTAGGTGAAAACGGTAATATCATTGATTAACCGTGGTCTTTACGTTGGCAGATTCCAACCATTTCACTTGGGTCATCTTTGTGCAATAGAAGAAGTTTTAACAAAAATAGATGAACTGGTTATAGTTATCGGTAGTGCCCAGTATAGTCATAATTTGAAAAATCCTTTTACCGCCGGCGAGCGTTTAACAATGATACGACATGCTCTACAAGAGACGGGTACAAATACAAATAAAATTTGGATTGTTCCTGTGCCCGACATGCATCTACATATGCTTTGGGTTCCAGCTGTAGAAGGCTATACACCAAAATTTAACACGCTTTATTCTAATGAACCTTTAACACGTCGTTTATTCATAGAAGCGGGCTACACAGTTGAAAACATTAGTTTTTTTAATCGGCAAACATATTCATCCACACTTGTCCGTGAGAAAATGCTTAAAAACGAAAATTGGACAAGTCTTGTCCCAGAAAGTGTAGCAGAATTTATAAACAAAATTGATGGTGTAAATAGATTAAAAGATTTAGCGCGTACAGATAAAATTTGATCCATAGGTCATTGATTTTAGAGAGTGTTTTCGTTTAGAGATTTGGGGCGTAATGTTTTTTGCGAGTGGATAAATAGGTGGGAATTGTGGTAAAGTGTGAGTTTTGTTTGCCAGAAAGGAATGTTAAGGTTAGTAAAATTTCGAAGAATAGTTTTGTTTTCTTAAATGTGAAAGTTCTGATTTTAATCTGTTAGAATCTGCCTTTAAATTAACTATTAAATAAAATGGTCACATGTATTATATTTGTCTGTTTTTTTCATCTAATATGTTGGTTTTGCAGTGTTTTTATTTGTTTTTGATATTTTGTTTATAAAAAAGGTTTTATGTATTTTACGTAATTTTAATCATAATAATACATGTAATTTTATTATTTATTACGTTAAATATGTTCAAAAAATAAATTATGTGCTATTTTACCTTTTATAATTAATTACCTCAAAAATATTGAGAACAGGTTCTTAGAAACCGGCAGCAACAAGATTTTGTGGTTTAATTATTTCACGTAACAATACTGTAGCATAACATCCTCGAAACAGCATAAAATTTAAAGAAAATGACAACTTGTCACCATCCTTGGAAACATCAAGCAATTTAAAATCATGCACAGGAGTTAATGCTGTGCGTAAACTACCACGCCCACCCATTTTTGAATGAGCAGTGACACGAAAATTGTCCATAATTACATTTTCTTGTTGCAAAATACGTTGTTCTAACTCACCCATAATACCACCCGAAAGTTTCTGTTTAAACCCAACAATAGGCAAAGCAAGACGCATTTTACCTAATGTTAAAGCTTCATTTACTTTAAGTTGATTTTGAACGGTTACTGTTTGAGATATATTCACCATTGGTAACCCAGTGCGTTCAACACCGACTACAAAATCACCAACTTCAGCCTTGTTTAAGAGTAAACCTGATTTGACTCGTTCACTTAAGAAACGGTTGAACAGATAAGATTGATAAGCCTGTACAAATAAAACTTGAAGTTTTAATGGCAAAACATCAAAAGCTTTGATAAAATTATTTGATTTTTCATTTAAATATTTTAACATTAAACGTTCGTAGCGTAATTGTTTGGGGTAATTCTTTAGGGCAGTTTCAAAATCGTGGGTCTGTTGAAGATTTGTGCGAGCTTGTCTTGATTCAGGGTGTTCATCTGAACTGGGTTTTGCAAGAAAAAGCATAACAGCTTTTTCAAAATTACCTTCAAGAATTGCTTTACCAACAAAATGGGTTATTGGACGAGTAGTGCCAAAACGTTGGTGTCCATAAAAATTTGGGATACCGCCAAGTTGGGTAACTTCTTGTATGGTTTGTTTTACTTGTTCATTAATTATAGTTTGGTTTTGGGTTACGTTAGTAATTTTTATTTTGAAACAGTTACCTAGCAGGTAAAAAATTGATAGAGGATTGCGCAAATATCCTATTGGTCTGATTTGAACTCCTTTTATATTTATTTTAGTTATAGCATCCATTGGCAGATTTTCAACTGTGAAGTATTGTGCTGTAATTGCCTTTGCATCTTTTATTCCAGCAATTTGCAAAGCGTTTTGTCCCAAACCAAGTTGGTTTGCAATGTTTTTTGTGGCTATAAAAGTGTCCCAGTTCTGTTTAACTAAAATGCATAGCAGATGTTGTTGCTGTTGTGGTGATGCTCCAAGAGCCATGGGTTCTTTTCCTGAGAGGTTGATTTGAGCTTTTGAGCCATCTATCAAAACTTCTTCAACTTGAAAATCTTGGTCTACACTACGAATTTGTCCACCTGTGCCACTAGTTTTTGTTGCATAGATATCTATACCAAGTAAATGTTCAATTTCAGGTGTATTTTGCAAATAATTCGCCTATAAGAGTTTAAGTTTGCCTGTTAAACGATCAATCATGGTAGCAGGTGCTGGGCCAATACCAAGACAAGTTACTGAGCCTTCTGGAATTTCAGTTAATCCACGATCTACAATTAGAGCGTGAGGAAGTCCAAGGTCATTTGCAGCTTCTTCCAGTTCACTGAGTTCTTTTTCACTTGGAACTTTTAAGGCAACTTTTTTTTGCCCTTCGTATAACCAAGATTCCCACCATTTTTTGTGACGACTATAAGCTTCTTGAGCTGCTGAAACTGCGGCATGTCCAGCCTGCGCTGCAATTTTGCCTTTACTCATCTGTAAATCACTGCGGAAAACTATAACCTGTTTGTACTCAAAGTCACCCATTGCTATTTTCACTTTTGACTAAACTGTACACTTCAAGGTTTTAAAGTATTTGTAAACAAGTAAAGCAACCCAAAATATCCAAATGCTGCAAGTACAGCTGGTTTAGTTGCAACCTGTAACATCATTCTACCCTGATAATCAATTTCTTCCACGTTATTTAATGTTTTATCTACACCAAGACGTCTACAGAAGCGAAGTATTGAATCCCAACGCTCATCTGAAAGAGAGTTTAAAAATCGTCTAAGTCGCAACATAAAAGAAACATCAAAATTCAAAGTAGCAGCACAACGTTTTTGGTAAACACTAAGTGTCTTAGTTGAAACATCGTTTAATTCAAGAGCGTTTTTTACAACTTTAGCAGCAATTTCGCCACATGTCAAACCGAAAATAACTCCACCACCCGTTGTCGGTTTTACTTGCGAAGCAACATCACCTACAGCTAAAAATCCGTTACAGTACGTTCTATTAATTGGACCTGATAAAGGAATAACATGATAATTAGTTTTCATGATTTTTGCTCCTTTAACTTGTCTTTTTGCCACAGGATGTTTAAACATTAAGTGATTAAGATATGTTTGAGGGTTTCCATAATTTGTTGCTAAACCAAGTTTTGCAGACCCATCTAAACGTGGAATAAGCCATCCATAAAAACCTGGTGCACTACTACCCATATAAACTTCAACTGTATGAGGTTCAACATCATGGACTTTGTCAATTTCTGTTTCAACAGCATAAACCAACCCTTTCCCATCAAGTCCTTTGAGTTTAGTTTGATGGAAAAGTCTTGAGCTTATGCCTTCAGCATCAATAGTGATTTTGGAAGAAACATGTTGGTTTTTAAGGTTTATACCTTTGACATAGTTATTTTCGATTTGTAGTGTCTGGACAGGATTGTTTAAATGAAATGTTGCACCTGCTTGTTGTGCTTGATTGGCTATATGTTGGTCAAATTTTGTTCGGTTTAGAGTACATGTTATTGGTTTTTTGAGTTTTATGGTGAATTTTGTTCCTGATGGTGAATAAAAGTTGGCGGCGTCAAAAACGTTTTCTATTATGCCTTTTGGAAGGGGATAATAACCAAAGTTTTTTAGGCTGTGTATGCTTATGTGGCCTGCACAGTGTGAGGGTAAACCTATTTCATTGTGTTCTTCGTATACGTCTACTTTAACGCCTAATTTTGCTAAACGTAATGCTGTGTAGGAACCTGCTGGTCCTGCGCCTATGATAACGACATCCGTTTGCTGATATTTTTTCTGCATCATGTTAATTGATGTTGTTAGTTTATTAAAAAGGAATCGAAAAAAAGAGGTTAATATATAGGAGGTATTAGAAGTTTTGAAGCTACTTCAAGTGTTTTTTCTTCATTATTTATGGCGGCAATGCGGATGTTTTCAACTACTGGCTGGAACAGTTTACCTACAAGTTTGCTTGTCAGATCGCTTACAATTTTTTTCTGACTTTCATTGATTGCACCCATTCTTTTCAGAGCTATAGCAAGTTCTGTTTGACGGTTTTTTTCAACACGTGAAAGTAAATCAAAGACAATCTCGTTAACATCTTCCAATTTTTTTCACCTTCATTTCAAGTTCTGAAAATGGTATTGAGTAAACTCTATTGCTTGGTTGTATAACATATTCAATGTAACCCCAAGTTTCTTCTACTTTCTTTGAAAGATTTTGCAGTATTACAGCTAATTTTTGTCCGTCATTGGTTAAATTGTAAGTCAAGGGGATGTTTCTTGTGAAGACAAGTTTTTTGCCTTTCAAATGCCGTATATGACTATAGATTCTGCGTTGTGAACACCCTACGAGTTTTGCCAGTTTGTCAGTAGCTATGCCTTCGTCAGGTATTGCTTGGTATACTTTCATTTCTGAATCAGTTAATTTTTCAAGTGTAACAGCACGTTTGGATTTGTAGAAAAAGATATGGTTTCTGTCGACGGGTAGATTGATTAGTTTAGAGGCTGCTAAACGGTTGAGTGTTCGTGAAGCAATTATTGGTGAAATGACTTGATGAATTTCCTGACTAGTTTTTGCCCCTGAAAGTAAGTGTTGAAGAAGTGCTTCTTCGTAGCATTCTGATTTAGCTGGCAATTTTTGTATGAATTCGTCAAAGCCGTCAAGTAAACCATGTACAGAGGTACCAAATATAGTAGCAGTGTATTTACCTACTGATTCCGTTACTAACCCGAGTGTTATCAGAGGTTGAATATAATCAGTAATTATAGAGTATTTGCTGTGTTGGTTATCACCGTTTTTGAGTTCTTGTTGAATTTTAGTAAGTGTACATTTGCCGTTGGCGATTACTTGGAAAACATGGAATCGTGTTGGGTTTTTGAGGACATTGAAGAAGTCTGTTGTATAATTAGGGTTATCCATGATGTTTCGAAGGTGTCTTAATTCGTTTTTTAGTTTGTAGAATCGGCACATACTAATGCATTGGATCGGTGTGATTGGTGTGCAGTGGTTACACATAGCCTCAAGGCTTTTGAGGTTTTCAGATGTACCTTGTTGGTTTTTTGTACTGGGTGATAATAAGTTAACAACCATGTTTATGCCCTCCAGTTTGTTTCTAAATTTTTACTGATAGCAAAAACATTTGCTAACCTAAAGCCTGTTGAAAGAGAAACTGATTTCAAGGTATATGTTATTCTCATCAGACATTCCCAAAAATATCATTCTTGTAATTGTGTAAAAAGCGTTTTCGTAAAGAAACATTGACGAAACCTCGTCAAAGTTTGTTTACTAAGGTTTAATGTAAATAATTTTTTAGGTAACATTAATTTTATGTCTTTAAAAGTTTAGTCAAGGTTTCTTTACTAAATTATTTCATCAAAAAATTGGGATCTATTAAAAAATATAGTTCAGTAAACGAGAGTTAAACCAAAAAGTTTGGTTGAGTTGGAGCTGAGATGAATGTGTTTTTCAGCATACTTTGCACAGGATATTTTGTAAGATACAAAGTGTAAACAGTGTAAAAGAAAAATTAAACGTAAGATTCATAAATTACTAAAAAACAGTAGGATGTAACTTGTGAAAACATGAGAATCAAAGTATTTTAATAGCGTTAATTTAAATATATCTAAGATAGTTTTGATATAAGTTGAAATAGTATGATACACTGTAAGAAGTGTGGCTCAGAAGAAATTGTGAAAAGTGGCATAATTGGATGCAAACAACGTTATCTATGCAAAAAATGCAAATACCATTTTCGCATCGGTGACAATCGCATAAATCAAGAAACAAAAGCGGAAAAAGCCCTTTGCACTCTATGGTATATAATGGATAAAGAATCCTTCCGTACAATAGGTAAACTTTTACAGATACATCACACCACAGTATACCAATGGGTGCATAAATTCATAGAAAGTCTACCTGAACCTCAAGATCCTAAAGATATTACAACTGTAGAGCTTGATATGATATGGAATTTTGTGGATTTGTCAAAAGAAAATTATGAATCATTAAAACAATTAATAGAACTGCATGAAAAACAGTTGCCTGTGTCTGTGGTAAACACTATACAACAACATTTAAGCAACACTATCGCAAAGTTAGACAGTTAAAACTTGTACATTCTACATGTATGATTAGGAAGCGTTTGACAATGTGTTCCTAACAATTCACATTATTTACAAACCCATACGGTAGTACACTGTAACATTTAAATGTTTATAGTGGAATTGGGTATAACCTTTTTAATTTTATTCGCGCATCTTTAGTAGAGAAATGCCAATCAACACCCTTCTGACTTTGATTACGCAAAACATACCAAGACAACATCTCAACATTAAGAACACCAACATCAAATATGCGTCTCTTCCCAAGACACTGAATAGCAAGAGCCGACAACTCTATCTCCGCAATATTAAGCCAACTACCATGCTTAGGAGTATAATGAATCTCCAACCGTTGCGCCAAACTAAACGCCTCCTCAGCACAAAACGCCTCATACAAAGACGAAATAACATGAGTATTCAAATTATCCAAAACCAACACCACCTTCTCCGCATCCGGATACTGCTCCAAAAGCAACCAACGTATTTTATGTGCCCAATCCACCTTAGTCCTACGCAACAACGCTTCAGCATGACGCCAACCCCCCAAAGGCTCACTAAACAGAAAAATACTACAAGTGCCATGACGTATGTACTTATAATCCATCTTCTCCACACAACCCGGGCGCATATCAAGGGCGGGGTATGCGTCTTCTAAGAGTTGATAGGGCTTCTCATCCATACACACAACAGGCCTTTTTGGATCATATGGACGAGCATAAACTGTTAAAACGTCCTCCATAGCTGCTACAAAGGCACTGTTTTGGTTTGGGGGGATGCACCAGATGGTTTTTAGGTGGGGTTTAAGTTTGCTTTTTTTAAAAGTCGTTTTACACTCATGTGTGATAGGGAGTCTATATAGCCGAGTTCTACGCTTTTATTTGCTAGCAGGCGTAGTGTCCATTTTGCGTAGCCTTGTGGTGCTTTGCTGCAGGCTAAGGCTATGATGTGGGCTTCTGTTTCGCCTGTTATTTTTGGTGCTATTGGTGGGGTTTGTCTTTTTTTGCGTTGTAGAAATTTGGTGATGTTTTCAGCTGCTAGGAAGGCTTTTTTTGTGTTGTTGATTGTTTGGTAGCTTACTCCGATGCGTTTTGCGATTTGTGTTTGGGTTTCTTTTTTTCTTTCTTTGGCTTCGTCTAGGGCTAGTATTATTTTTGCGCGGTTAATTAGTTTCACGCTGTGGGTGCCTTTTGTGCTGAATTTTTCCAATTGGTCTCTATCTTCTTGGTTTAGTTTAATGCTGACGTATTTGCCTCGCATAGTATCATTTCCAATGGAGAATATCTTAACAAACAACGCTATAAACATTTAGACGTTACACTGTAGTAGTTATTGAGCAGCATAATGACAACGCATTAACATTTGAAGTGTTTTACTATACTTTTGAAACTTATTTTCATAAAAACATTTTATGGTTTCATAATTCTTCCAACAACAACCCATCGATAGTGAACACCCATACAACTAACGAAGGTTAATTTATCTTCACGATTATGACATGCCATAACACCTGATTTATCACACAAACAAAAAACACGTTAAAAAACATACAAATCAACACTTTCAACATTTTAAATCCCACACACATACAAAAATCATCATCATTAAACATTTTATTCACTAAAAAATAGAGTACACAAATCATTATTCAATTTACACATAAAAACAAAAACCAATCACTAACAAAACATTGATTAGAAACACAAACACATTAAAAAATTTAAAATAAAAAAACTTTTCCCAAAGTTACCTCAACAGGATAAACTTGTAACACACCACCACCTTTAATTATAACATCCTTGGGTCCAGAATAACCCCGTTTTTCTTTTAGCAGCAACTGATACTTAATTTTCAATCCACCACCATACCCACCTAAAGAAAAATTTACTTTAACTATACGATGACAAGGAACAAGAGGAGCAAAAATATTACCAGCCATAACATTCCCAACAGCTCGTGAACCACCACCAACAGCTTTAGCAACTGCACCATATGTAGAAAGATAACCAACTGGTATTTGCATAACAGCCTTGAGAACATTTGTCGTGTACTTTGGCAGGCTACCAAATGCAAGATTAGAAATATTAACAACATCATTGCCTTCAAGTACATCTTTCATTAAATCGAACGTGTTTTTTGCGCATACCGATGGTTTTGATAATATCTGAAACGGCATATTAAAAGGAAGCTTGTTAAGTAAACTATTTAGAGCTGTTTGTTCAATGCCTGCAAAAGAAGTGGCAATTACTTGTTGCTCTACGCATGCTACAGCAAGCCAAGCATTATTAGCGTTATGCATATAGACTTGAATCATTTATCGACACCAAGTTACTGTTTACATAAAAATTTCGAATTTAATTTTTGTTTCGACTATTTTATAATACTACATAGAACTAACAATTTTTGGTGTTTCATCAATTGGGATTTTGACTTTTCAAATTTTAGTAAGTATGGTTATAAGTAACCTTAATACCTTGTTTTGTGTATTACAACAAGAAAAGGCGAAAAGTTATGGAAAGATATGGATTTCAGTCACAGTTTCCATCTTTACGGGAAATACCACAAATGCACATAATGCCTCAAGAAGAGCAAAAACAACAGCAACAACCTCAAAACAATCAAGCTCCACAGAATATGGTATGGATGCCAGGTGCAACAACTGTCGGGGTTGTGTGTGTTGACGGTATAGTTTTAGCTTCAGAGAAACGTGTAACATATGGCGGATTTATCATGAGCCGTGGTGGTAAAAAAGTTTTCAAAGTAACAGACCAAATTGGTGTAGCATGTGCAGGTCTTGTTGGAGACATGCAAGTTCTTGCCAGAGAAATGGAGGCTCAAGCTAAACTTTTCAGCATGGATGTTGGTAGAAAAATCAGTGTAAGAGCAGCGTCTAAACTTATGGCAAACATCCTCTTTAATCGCAGATACGCACCATTATACACTCAAACAATTATTGGAGGTTTAGATGAAGAAGGCGTAAACCTGTTTGTTTTAGACGTTTTGGGTTCACTTATTCCCGACAAATATGCAGCTGTTGGTTCAGGAACAGAAACTGCTATAAGCATTATAGAGGAAGCATATAAAGAGTCATTAACTATTGTTGAAGCAAAAGAGCTCATCAAACGAGCAATAAAGTCTGCGATAAACAGAGATGCAATGAGCGGTGATGGAATTGACTTTCTTATTATAACAAAGGAAGGCACAGTTGAAGAATCAATCAAATTCTAAACCAACATTTTTTATTTCAACTCGTTAATTCTTGTTTAACATTTACTTTATTAAATGGATGAAAAGTTTGTATGTCATTTGACTTAACTGAAGAAGAAGGAAAATTTTTAATAAAACTTGTAAGAAGCACTGTTGAAACATTTCTAGATAAAGGACAAACTCTAAAGCTATCCCCAAACACTCCACAAAAACTTTACGAAAAATGTGGCGTCTTTGTAACTATAAACATGATTAACAAAAACGAAAAATCGTTACGCGGCTGTATAGGTTACCCTTATCCAACAAGCCCACTTGTAGAAACAGTTATAGATTCTGCTATAAGTGCCGCAACAAAAGACCCTAGATTCCCATCAATGACTTTTAAAGAGTTAGACAAATGCGTTTTTGAAGTTAGCGTTCTAACACCTCCAAAACTAATACAAGTTGACAATCTAAAAGAGTACACACAGCAAATCAAAATTGGACAAGACGGTTTAATTATAGAAAAAGGTTACAATAAAGGGTTACTTTTACCACAAGTACCTGTTGAATGGCAATGGTGTGAGGAAGAATTTCTTTGTCAATGTTGTATAAAAGCAGGATTACCACCTGATAGTTGGTTAACAAAAAACACTAAAATTTACAGGTTTTCAGCAATAATTTTTGAAGAACAAACACCCAACGGTGAAATTAAACGTTTAAATCTAAATTAGCAAGTTTGGTTCAAAATAGTTTGTACAATTTCAACTGTTCTATCTAAACCATTATATCTGCTGGAAAACTGGTTTAGTACAAGTAAATTTTTTGTATATTCTTGATGGTTTTGTTCCATTTGCTGTAGAGCCTTGACAAGGTCATTTTGATTTTTAGCTTTAATTGAGCAGCCTAAATTGTGTAGTTTTGTTGCATTACCATCTTGTTCAGGTTGAGTTGGAATACATATACTTGGTTTAGCATATTTGACGGTTTCAAAACAGGTTATGTGTCCACCGCTAAAGATGACATATTTTGCGTTTTTCATAGCATCATGACGTTCAATTGGGGAAAGCCAACTGTAGATTTCACAGTTACCTCTTTTTGCAAAAGTTTTTTTACCAGGAATACCAAGACTAATTACTACTTTGCTTAAAGTTTTTTGGAAAATTGGAAGTAATGTTTTAAGTATCTTTGATCGTGTTCCTATGGGTCCACTTATAGGAACAAAAATATGTTCATTAGAACCTTGTATGAGTGTTGTATTCATAAAGGCACCTACGTACTCAATTTTGTTTTCGAAAACTGAACTAGTGAGGTTTCCAATGTTGTAATCGGCAATTGTATAAGGTGGTGGATTGTCGGGTATAACAATTTTTGTACATTGTTTAACGTATTGATCTACTATAGATTTGCCAAAGTTAAGAAAATGCATGAGTCCATAATTTGGGCACAAGAAATTTGTGATGTAAACAGAAGGAATTTTTTGTTTAATAGCCATTCGTAATGCTGCTACGTCACCGTCGGCAATTAACATGTCAGGAGCAATATCACAAATTTTTGCTCTTAAATCATAAGATCTATGAATAACTTCCATTGCACTAGAACTTTTTATTTCAAACTGTTTTTTTTCAGAGTTAAACACTGGTAAAGGAAATAATATATTAATTATTGATGCGGGTATAACAATGCCAGAAGTATTTTCGTACCATACAATTGGCGTACATGGATATGCGTTTTTGAATTCTTTTTTAAGTAACTCATAAGCTTTACCACCTAAGAGAAAAAATACTTCATGTCCAGCACATTCTAATCGTTTACCTAATGGAATAATTCGTGAAACATGACCTAACCCTAACTCTGAGCAGGTAAACAACAAACGCATATAATCACGCAATAAATTCTTAATGTTAATTTCTGAATAAGGAAGAATAGAAGCATTTAAACCTTTGATAAAATAAAGTTATAAACATGTTCATGCCCAGAAAACTTGTCGAAGAGCAACTAATACGACTTTTAAAAGATGATGTTGGTCAAGGTGATATTACAGTAACCGCAATTATCCCTCCAGATTTAAACGCGACAGCAGAAGTAATCGCTAAAGAGTCTGGAATAGCAGCAGGTATACAAGAAGCAACAATTCTTGCTCAAGCATTGAATTTAAAGGTAAAAACATATGTTAATGACGGGGAACAGATAAACAATAAACAAATCTTAATGCATATAACAGGTGATACCCAAACTATTTTAACAGTTGAACGTACTCTGCTTAATTTGTTGTCACGTATGTGTGGCATAGCGACAATTACACACAAATTTATTGAAGAATTAAAAACTGTAAACTCTACTGCAAAAATCGCTGCTACTCGAAAAACTGTGCCAGGGTTATTATATTTTGACAAAAAAGCTGTTGCTATCGGTGGTGGTGATCCTCATAGGCTACATTTGGATGACATGATTTTAATTAAAGACAATCATATCGCAGTAATTGGTGATCCAGTGAAAGCAGTAAAATTAGCAAAAGCAAACGCGACATTTAGTAAGAAAATTGAGGTGGAAATAACAAAAATAACAGATATTCTCCGAGTTGCCAAAGCTGGAGCAGACATAATTATGCTAGATAATTTCACGCCAGAAGAAGTCAATAATGCAGTTAAAGCACTTAAAAACGTGAAGCTACCCCAAAAAGTTTTGTTGGAAGTAAGTGGTGGAATTAACAGTGAGACATTGTTGGATTACGCTAAAACTAAAATTGACATAATAAGTATTGGAGCATTAACACACAGCGTAAAAACTTTAGACATAAGTTTAGAAATAACTAAAAAATAAACTATTACAGACATTATAGAAACGTCAAATACATGAAAAATGAATAACACGAATTAAACAAACAACAAAAACCCCACAACAATCAACAACACAACCACACTTTATACACTCAAATACTTGATCTTTCACATGACAAACAAAACAACCACACAACATATCACAAATATTTGCAACATAAACTTTCACAACAACCAAAATCACCATTCATCAACCGCAATATACCTTTACACCCCTTTCACCTTTCCCCATCAAAACCACAATTTTTGTTTACACACAATGATTTTGCACTTTAAAAATCCAACAAATAATAGCTCGACTCAAGTGTACATCCTTTGTCAACACACACTTTCTGAACCATTTTGTCCATTGCTTTTTTCCAAACACCATTTTTAACGGCTCTTCTGTAAATCAATCAAACCGTGGCGTAATTTGAAAACTCATTTGGTAATAGTCTCTATAGATATTTTGCTTTGTTATGGTATAAGCGGTATTTGCAAGTTTTTTTGTTGTGTGTTTGTGTGTGATTGTTTTTGTTTGTTCTGAAAAATTTTGAGTTCTCGTTGCGCATTTGTTAGATCTATGGAGTATTCCATTTCTACTATTTCACAAGTTGTTGTATTGTGTTTTATGGGTTTTATGGGGTTTGTAATGCAAAAGTTAATTTATTGAACACATGTTCTCATCGCGGTGTTGACCATTCAGGATATTCTTTAAATGCTTCGATGGATCCAAAGTTAACTCTTCAAACATAACCCATTAAATCTGTCACATTTTAACACAAATTATCCACCACTTCATTGGATAAAAGTGGGAAACACAACATACTTGCCCCCAAATTTTAACCCTTTTTATGGAAAAAGATGTATAGATACATCTCAAACATCCACAACTATCCAACACTTCTTTTCAGCTATGCCCTTATCACAAGATACAGCATCATTACCCGTAATTTTTAATATTCCATATTCATCCTGAGGAGTTAAACCATCTGCGACCGGTCTACAACGACATGGAAGAGATTCAAATAAATTATTCAACGCGCCACTTCCCAATCCAGTATATGCACAATTTATTTCTTTTATCGACCCATTGTTACATACAATTAACTCTGTCAACACATTATTAGGACACAAGAGTTTTTCTAGTACAGTATTTTTGCTAACATCTAACACGCCTAACCGATTGCCATAACACCAAAGTGTTTGTAGTGCAGTATTTTTGCTAACATCTAACTCCGTTAACACATTCCAATAACACAAAAGTGTTTGTAGTGCAGTATTTTTGCTAACATCTAACTCCGTTAGCCTATTATTAAAACATTTGAGTTCTTTTAACGCATTATTTTTGCTAACATCTAACTCCGTTAAATCAAGACTATAACACCAAAGTGTTTGTAGTGCAGTATTTTTGCTAACATCTAACTCCGTTAACACACCACTATTAAAACACTTGAGTTCTTTTAGTGCAGTATTATTACTGACATCTAAACGGGTTAACGGATAACCGGGACAAAACAGGTATTCTAATACAGTATTCTCACTCAGATCTAGAGGTACCCCAGAGCACCACAATGACCTTAATTTTTTAAGGCTGCTTACATCTAGTGACGTTAACAAATTAGCGTGACATTGAAGATAGTCTATTTCAGTATTATTACTTACATCCAAACTCGTTAAATTGTTATGATTACAAGTTAAATTTTTTAGGTTCGTAAGTTTACTTACATCAAGACTTGTTATTGTGTTACAATAGCAAATTAGCTCACGTAATTTTGTAGATTCACGTACATCCAAACTTGGTAACTTATTATTACAACAATTAAGCACCTCCAATGAGACGATATTACTAACATCTAAACTGCCCAATAAAGGATTATTATGACAATATATACGACTAAATGAGTTATTTGCACAATTTAAAACTCTCAAATTTTCAAAATCACATATAAGTAGATCACTTATTTTCACGTTGTTACCATAAAAATAAAGCTGCTCTAGTACAGGGTTTTCCTGATTATTTAAATTCCCTGCCAACAATGATTCGTTATGGGCATAATTCAAAAATTTTAATTTTGTAAGTCCCTTCACATCTAGACTTTTTAATTTATTACCTCCACAATGAAGCGTTTCTAGTTCAATATTTCCGCTAAAGTCCAATCTCGTCAGCTGATTATTATAACAATACAAAAGTGTTAGTAAATTATTTTCGCAAGATAAAGTGTGCAAGTTTGCAAATCCACACACAACCAAATGCGTTAACCTATTACCACCACAAGAGAGAATCTCTAACGCTAAATTGTTACTTACATCTAAAAAGGATATCAGATTATGCCCACAATCCAGTGTTACTAATTTTGTGAGACTACTAATATCCAATGTAGCTATCTGATTTTTAATACACTCAAGTGCCCTTAGATTAACATTGTGATTTATCATTAAACTTGTTAACTGGTTGTTATTGCACAAAAGTTCTTCCAAATTAATATTTTTACTTACATCCAAACGCTTTAATTCATTATCACCACACTTCAACGAAGTGATTGTGCCACCTATTATCGTAATTGTGTGTTCTCCAGAACAATCATAGTGATGAATACACATGCATTCTGGAGCCCTATAGATGTTATTTGTTCCATCACCCCAATTAACTAAAACATAACCAGACCCACCCAAAACAAAACTAACATTATCTCCTGCCGTAACTAAAATCATTTTATTGGGTTTATAATCTACTATCCAACCTTTCTCTATAGCAACATTGACATTACAACTTTCCACACCAAGATTACCCTCAATAAACAATTCGCCATGCATCTTTAAATTCGAAGAAAATTTGGGAAGCGAATTAAACAAACTATCCAAAGCCTTACTCGATAGTTGATTATTTCTACAATCCACCACAACAACTCTACCAATAAGCATATCCTCAATTACTGCTGGCGTTCTTTGTAGTTCAACCATTTCTGCATTAAAAGACTGTAGTAACTTGTTATCACTACAAAATTCCAGACCAATTAATCCATTACCGCTACAACGTATACATGTAAAAACGAATCGATTTTTGTTAACATTAAATATTTTAATAGTTTGACCAAGGTGATCAAATTTGTGAATTTTATAATCATGTGCGCATTTTGTTGGAAGCACATAGGCATCACATGTACTATCGCCCCAGTCAACTAAAATAGAACCAGAACCTTCCAAACCAAAATTAACATGACTCTCTGTTGTAACTAAAGTCATAAACTTTGTAGTTTTGCAGATTACTATCCATCCTTTTTCTGTAGCAATCTCAACATTACAGTCCCCGTTCACACCAGGATTATCATCAATAAATATTTTACCCGAAGAAACTTTGGGAAGCGAATCAAACAATTTGCTTAACGCTTTATCAGATAATTGATTATTCGTACAATTTAAACTCTGTAGCTTTTCAAAGCCATCAGCATACAAATTTGTCAAGTTATTACGACTACAAGAGAGTGTTTCAAGAGTGGTACTTTTACCTGTTAAATCTGTTAATTCATTATCATCACAAAACAGGCCTGTAATGTTGTCGCCAATTATCACAATTTTATGTGTCACAGGTTTAATTGGGAGAGTGTCAACTTTGTGAGAATCAATTGGAAAAAGAACATTATTGTTGTAATTATGGGAACATGTTTCTGGAACTTTGTATGTGTTGTTTGTTCCGTCACCCCAGTTAATTTCAACTTTTTCTGATCCGGTCAGGTTAATATTTATAATTGATTTTGTTGTTATTAATTCTATACGTGTTGACATAATAATGCACCCAGATATATTGTATAAAATCACATAAATGCTTAATTAATGTTTTTATAACAACTTGATTTTACATGCGCTTTTTTTCATTTTTTGTACTATAAACCCCAATGTCATCAGACTATCGTTAATCAAAAAACTAAATTACACAAGCACACAACACAAAAACCCAACAAACAAAAAAACACAAACAAAAAAACACAAACAACTAATACAAAGACTCTACACCAACACTCCCAAACACAAACCCCCAAACCACACAATCAGCATAATAAATGAAAAAGAATTCAATTTATACCAAAAACTTGTCAAAGACAAAACAAAAGAAATAACCACCATACCAAGTCTAATTAACCATACTTCCCACTATTTTTTCTAACCACAACACACAAAACCTGACACAGGACTTCAAAACAGAACCCATTACATATAAAAACGACAAATAAAACAACGTAATTAGAAACTATATAATTCTAACTACAATACATTACACATTATTTTTATTATAAATGAAAAGATATTAAAATCTGAATTTTGCAGTTTTTTAGCGTACACAAAACAACCAACGAAACATCTCAAAATTTTGAAAAAACAACAACACACTCCACACACAAAAACACAAAAACAAACATTCACAACCAAACACACAAACGCACACGCTATAAATAACGTACACAAAAAAAGAAAAACACAACAAACCACATTAAAACCCTCCCAAACACTAACAAAGGTGACAAACGAACTTTGCAATGTTTTTCCAATGACAAAATTCACCACTTGGTCTATACAAATGCTCTCAAATTACTCACTTACATAATTGGAAAAAATTTACAATTTATCAAAACCTCAAAAACACCATCAGTAAACATGCACAATTTACTACCTTCAAAAAAATACCACATAGTGTTAAATCCTGAGCAAAGAGATTTTGAAGAATACACCATATATCCCCAAACACCCACATTTATTTTAGAACGCAAAGAAAACTATGGACTAACACAACTCAACAACTACCTAATACCCACACCTGAGAGGCTTTGGGTAGATCTCTACTACTTCTCTACTAGGAAAGGGTTGACTTTTGACTCTTTTGAGTTGGGCTCCATTTTTGCAGCTATGGCTAAGAGGGGAGATGTAAACTTTGATAGATTGTTAAGGTACTCTACTAGACGTGGCATCTTTAGAGAGATTCTCCTCTTCCTCTACGAATTAGCAAAACAAGACTTAAAATTTAACCGAAATGTTGCTATGGATGTTTTGTTTGGTCGGCGGGATGTCTTTAAAGCAATTGATGCTATGGTTGAGGGGGCAAAAAATCGTGATTAACCAAACTATGCTCGCCAAAAAGATTTAAAACATCGCAAAAATGCCAAGTTATTGACAAGTTTTTTATTTTAAACCGTAACTTTTTCTGTGTAGGCTGAACGTACTTGGTAGACAAAAAGAAAGACACAACGGAGTTGGACGTTTTTATAAATATTATTGATAAAGCCTACCAAGGCTCTAGTTTTCAGTATGGTAAAGAAACCTTTAGATTAGCTCCCACATTGGTACGGCCTGCGGATTTTCACAGAAAACCCTGCAATGCCAAGACCTCTTATGAGCATCTTTTAAACGCTTTAGATCCTGCCTTTAAAACTCTTGCAACTAGCGAAGTTTATCGAGCAGATACTGGTTGGATAGCTAAAGGTGTTAATGGCTATAAAGGCTATAAAATTAGACAAATAACAGTTGGTGAAGAGGCTTTTCTTTTACCAAATATTTCTAAGCAACCAACCGTGGGAATTGATACAAGCGGATACCATAGTAACACTGATACTATTATAATTATTTGCTCTATACCCGATCCCGATGGAGCATACCTTTGGCTAGAAAAACACCTAAAACTCCCAAAGGATTTACAGAACAACGAGTTCCACTGGTCTAAACTAAAGCATAAATATAAGCGTGTTTTGTTGGACAACTTTGAGCTTGTCTTAGCAGTTTGCTGTGATTGCTTACTTGCGATAAAGTCAAATATTTTATTTGCACATAAAGGAAAAATGGGGGATGTTTTTGCCAATCTTGTTGAAGGCTGTTTTTCGGGGTTTGAAAATGTTCCAAATCAGGCCGAATTTAGGGCAAATTTAAAACAACGGTTTTTTAGAGCTGTAAATAGAGTTGAGGTTCATTGCGATGATGATTTTACGCCGTTGGCTCCTGATAAGGTCGTGCGGTTGTTGGTTCAAACTTTAGCTAAACATGGTTCTGATTATTTTGAAAGTTATACACCGTTATTTGCAACTTTATATTCTCATGAATCTAAATCCATTCAAATAGCTGATATTATTGCAGGTATGATAAAAACTGTTCTTGAAAGTAAAGAAACAACCCTATTGAATCCATTGCCTTTTGATGCGCGTAAGCTATATAGGCAGTCTAAACAGTTACCAAAAGCGTATTTTTGGGTTGTTGGAGAATATTTGTAGGTGCCGTGAGCCGTTATAACGCGGACGTTGCCTCCTCTGGAGGCCCCGTGCCCCGCTGGGCCCACGGACTTTTGTACCATACAATTGTATTTATTGTTTTTGAGGCTTATAAACTGTATCTGGAGAAATTCTACAGATGAATATTTGTAGGTGCCGTGAGCCGTTATAACACAGACGTTGCCTCCTCTGGAGGCCCCGCAACCCGCTGGGGTCACGAACTTTTGTACCATACAACTATGGTTTATGGTCTTTGGAACTTTTAAAGTATTTCTGGAGAAAACTTACAGATATTAGCTGTTTCCCGTTATGATTAAAAAGATGTTTACTACCTGAATTTTGCAGTTTTTTAGCGTACACAAAACAACCAACAAAACATCCTAAAAAATTTTGAAAAAACAACAACACACTCCACACACAAAACAAAAAAACAAACAGTCACAAACAACCACACAAACATATACGCTATAAATAGCATACACAAAAAGAAGAAAAAACACAACAAACAACAAACAAAACACAACAAACACACCAAAGAAAAGAAAAAAATACACACAAAAAACCAAAAAACACCACAAAACACATCCACAAACACACCAACACTACAAAAAACACAAACAACCAAACCAAACACAAAAACCGCCAAAACAACAAACAAATCCATAAAGTGAACTTTCATTCAAGTTGTTATTTGATGTTGAGGAGGATGTTGTGAGTTGTCTTAGAGATTTGGTTTCTCTTGTTTG
>JGI24702J35022_10000256_pt1 | contig 30310 bp, 29 predicted proteins | sample TergutTh196P4_FD_35022 | JGI IMG/M metagenome (IMG submission 35022)
CTTAACACCTTAACACCTTAACACCTTAATCCCGTCATTTATAGACTGTCCATCTGTGCGATGAATTTCGGATTTCATACCTAAATATATAAGATCTCCGGCAGTGTTGCTTAAATTATACGTATAGCAAACTCCGGACAGGCGTTTACACAATAGCCACAACGTAAACATTTGCTTTCATCAATGAACAGCGCATTATCTTTGTTTGGCGATATCACTTCTGAGTGACACGCATCGATGCATTTACCGCAACGCTTGCATAGACTCGGCACAATAAAATATCTCTTGCTTTGTTTTGATAAGTGTTTTACTTCCTCGACAATATCCTCGTCGTTAAAACACTTGATATTTATCCGGACTTCATCTAAAGAATTCATCCCGATAGCAATAGGCATTTTTCCCTTTGAAAATACTCGTGCATATTCGATTGCGTCTTTATAGTCATCAAGCAAGTTCCCGCCCGCAAGTACTTTCATTAAGTACAAATCTTTATTTTGGTTCAAGCATTCACCAATCGCTTTCTCCATGTCTTCGCGGGTTCCTTCTAATATTCCCATTCCAGTTTTGTTAAGGATTGGAAAAACAATATCAACATCAGGATTTAGCGCAGCTTGAACTACTGTCTGAACATTGTGCGTGCTTATTCCTACTGCTCTTATTCGCCCTTTTTGCTTGTTATCCAGCAAGCATTGGAAGGCGCCGCGACGTGATTCAAAAATATCGTCTCTTGGCCTCGCAGCATGGAGCAGGAATATGTCAATGACGTCTACTCCTGTTTTTTCATATGCTTCAGCAATAGCCGCTTCCATATCCTCATATGACGCGGCTGTTGATTTTGTTGCAATCGCCGGACGAATCCCTGTGCTTTCCATAGCAAGCCGAATTGGCTCATATGTCTGATAAATCTGTGCTGTGTCAACAAAATCTACGCCCAGCCGTAATGCCTCCGATAAAACTTCCGCACTGTCAATCGGCGACATATTTTTTTGATTTGGCCCCATTGGTAATGCCCCAAAGCAGAGTTCCGACACTCTAACGCCGGTACGTTTTAATTCAATTTTCCTCATGCAATCACTCTCCCCAAAAATAAGACCTTTTACGATATTTGTAATCGGTCGATGAACCTTTTTTCCCTGGCGGATTTGCTTACTTGTCCGAAGCCAGTTAAAACGATGACAGGTTTGCGTTTAGCAAAGCGAGCCACAACCGGTTCGACATGCCCGCTAAAAACGATGACAGGTTTGCGTTTAGCAAAGCGAGCCACAACCGGTTCGACATGCCCGCGGATATACACTGTAAATCCTCTCTTGACTAAAATAGAATACGTTTCAATAATAGAGAAACGTTACCTTTGTGTCAAATATCCTCGTGCAAAGGGCAGGGTCTGTGAACTCGCTATGTCCGATCTATGATCCTGATGCAAACAACAGACATGGCGGAAGGGCCGTCGTAAAACTCTCTGAGAGCATTTAGCGACAGCCCTTCTTATTTCGACGGACTCACAATTATTTGATTGATTCCGCAATGGCGATCATGGTATCCAGGTCATATGCCCCGCTGATTAGTTCATACTGTGTGTCGCCTGCAAGCCACTGCAACGAGATGCGTTTCATCTCACCGTTGTCCGTAAAGATTGCTGCCGCTTCAATGTCGCCAATCATAACTTGATCAATCGGATCAGTTGTTCCGTGTGCGATTTTTATTGACGATGTTGGTTCCGACTTCGCGCAAAGCTGAGTTAGAAAGAGATAGCCTTCACCATTTTCCGTATGAACGTTGTACCTGATATCAGCAACAAGAATCTGTTCGTTGGCAGATATCTGATCATCGGTCAAAACATGATCATCGGAAGAAATCTGATCATCGACAGCAACCTGTTCTTCGGCGGAAATCTGATCATCTGCAGAGATTTGATTATTGGCAGAAATCTTGCCATCGGTAGAAATTTGCTCATCCTTGTAGAACCTCAAACCGACCGCTTGGCTAAACTCAGCGTTTTGAGGAATGTATGCCGGCGCCTTCACCTCAAACGCCGCCGTCTGCTGAAGTTCATCCATTGAGTAAAACACACTCATCCCAGCGTAAAATCCGTAATGAGGGTAACAGTAGTTGCAATCCCTGATTTTAAATTCACCTGCTATTTCGCTGGTATCCTCTGATATTTCCGGCGCTATCTCCGGCGCTATCTCCGGTTGTTCGAATTGGTATACGGTGAGATTACCGAAATGAAGCTCCTTTATTGCAGTGATTATTTCACTTCCATAAACAATAATTGTTGTCAGCATAATCATGGCGACAGTGGCGGCGATTGGCAACGCAATAAAGCACTTTCTCCGCTTAGCGGGGCGCTGAACGTAAGCCCCAGCCGCCGCGCTTTCAATCACTCTGGTTTTTAAGCCGTCACTCGGGTTAACTTGCATACTTTTGTATACTTCTTGAATCATTACATCATTGTAATAGGGTTCCATTGCTTGGTTCCTCCTTATCTTGATTAAAATAAGCCCGCAACGCAGACAATGCTTTGCCACTTCTCCATTTAACCGTTACTAAAGGGACGCTCATTATTCCGGCTACTTCCTTTTGCGAATATCCGCAGATGTGGTAGAGATATATCGTTTCCCTTTGATTAGCAGGCAAACTGAACAACGCTTCCTCAATCAACAGACTATCATATGACGGAAATTCAGCGCTAACCTCCGCCGTGTCGTCCAACACAGTTGTGCGATTTGCGCGCTTAAGGTGATCGTAAGACTGATGCCGGACAGCGACCATGACATAGGCGAAGGGATTGGACATTTTTGCAATGCGCGCCGCTTGGTCAACGATCAGCATAAATATATCGTGAGTAATATCTTCCGCCAGTTCCTTATTCCTTGTTATCGTTCGAGCATAGTTGAATATGCGGACTGCGAGCAAATCATACAATCCGCTCAATGCGCCCATATCGCCCTCTGCGACCTCGGCAAGGAAAGCGAGTATCTCTTTACTCATATTCCTGTCCTCCGGATATTTTCGAAAAGCCTTTCATTATAATAACGTTTTTGAACGTCAAAAAGTATAATGCGTTTTAATTAAATTTTTCTTGAGACTTAATAAATGGCCTGAAACTAAGACTAAGCCTGAGCCTGAACCCAAGACAGAGCCTGAGACTAACCCTGAGACTGAACCCAAGACAGAGCCCGAGACTAAGCCTGAGCCTGAACCCAAGACAGAGCCCGAGCCTAAGACAGAGCCCGAGCCTAAGACAGAGCCTGAGCCTAAGACAGAGCCTGAGCCTAAGACAGAGCCCGAGCCTAAGGCAGAGCCTGAGCCGTAGAAGGGACTTAATTTATTAAGTCGATGATTATATCGTCGATTAGCGAAATATTAAGATTACGTTTGAGAGTATTTGTTCAGATGTAATGAAAAGAAGCAGGCGCAGCAGTTAAGAAAGCTGATCGGATTCAAGTTCAGACGGCATCCTGCTATTAACTGGTCGGAGGAACGGATTGCCGCCATTGAACGGCATACGCGGAAGCGGGTGCGTCAGCTTTTGGGTTTAGCGACTTAATCCCCAGGAACGCTAATAAAAAGTGAGTTACTGAAGGATTAAGTTGCCAATCAATGCGCGAAAGGCGCGTCGCCAGCGCATCGAGCTCGTGAGGCGNGGGGAACCGCGCTTCGCCGAGCCGAGTTGGGTTGCCGGCAAAGCCCGCTTTGGTATAATCATGACTTGAGCTATGTATTCCGGATTTCATATTTGTACCCCTGCTCGGTTAAAAACATCTGGCGTTTAGCGGAGAATTCCATCTCGTTTGTGTCATCGCTGACGATCGTGTAAAACCAAGCCCTGTTGTCATCCGGCTTTGGACGAAGTATCCGTCCAAGACGCTGGGCTTCCTCCTGCCGCGATCCATAGGTTCCGGACACTTCGATAGCAACGTTGGCGTCAGGAAGGTCAATTGCGAAGGTGGCTACTTTCGATACTACTATTGTTTTCAAGGACCCGTTTCTAAACGCATTATACAGCTTCTCCCGTTCGGCGCTTTTTGTGGCGCCGGATCAGCCGTAATACCTATCGAAGCTGCATTCCAGAGCGACAGAGGCGTTATTTTATATGTGTGCATGTATTCGGGGCTTTTTTGAAGCTCGGCAAAGGCGTTCAATGTATCGCGGGCGCGCTCAAATAACGGGTTCATTACCTCAAGCATCACTGACATGTAGCTCTGTACAATCAACGGATTTGACGGGTTTGGCGGATTTGACGGATTTGACGGGTTTGACAGGTTTGGTGGATTTGATTGATTTGACGGGTTTGATGGGTTTGGCGGATTTGACAGGTTTGACGGGTTTTGCATACTTAATTACCACCATATACGCGAAAACGATTGTTTTTTCGACCAAAGCCTTTGCTTTCTTTTCCGCTTTTGGAGCCAAAACAAGCACTTGAGATAATTTCCCTTCCGACAAGGCGCCCATACCACAGGGCAATCGCATAAAAGATTTCTATACCACATATTGCATGCTTGTTTAATTTGTATCCCCAATATGCTGCATGTATAACCACAAATACATGGTTTTATGCGATTGCCCTGCCCATACCACGGTAGTTCTTGACTTCTTCCAGCAAATAGGGGTCGTCTGCTTCGATTACGGACACTGTACGGATGCGGATCCTGCTACTCTGGGCTTCCCACTCCGAAAAGGTGTTTTTCACATTATCAGGTATCGGCATATTTGAAAACATCTCACAGAAACTGCTGATTTCATGAATATACAGCCCGATGTTTAGCGCGTTCACCATGCCTTTGAAATTGAGCTTGTATTGGCTGACTTTCTGGTCAGACACAGTTTTTTCAGCAAACCTGTCAAAGAATAACTCGTGTCTCATCCGCTCCGGGCTGTCCGTTATCACAACATCAAAATTGGGTTGCACAATGAACCCATGATCCCCCTTGACGCCGCCCAAATAACCCTTATCTGTGTAACTGTCGGTCAATCCAAACAGGAAAGCCCCCAGGTCTGTAACCCGGAAATACTTAGTTTCGTATGCTTCCCTGTCTGAGTAATCGCCGTAACAATTCTCTTCCGCCAGTATATCCACGGCGCCGAGGACAGCCAGATGCTAAGATAAAATGATGCTAATGGCTAAATGGCCAAAATCATTCCAGCCGGCGTGGTTGTAGTATTTATTGTAGTAATCATCCCTTATAAGCGCTTCCCCTACGACCGAAAACAGCGAACTGTTTTGCTTGTATTGTTCTTTCGAGAGTTGTCTGAAATCAACCCATTGATTCAGCGGGCATTCTTTTAAGCAGTTGACAATCTCGTTGCGCGGGCCTGACAGGTTGTATCTCGACCTCGAAAAGCGTAGCTTCATTGCCGTAATACGGGCGCATTCGTCAATAATGCTGTTCCCGTGGCGCATGTATTCGCCAAATAGAAACTTGGCTTTTTCAGGCATGGTCAAAGAAGCATAGTGGTTGGCATTGGACGAAAGGACAAATTTGTTTTGGACAATATCGATAACACCGGCGCAACGCATCAACTGCGTCATACCAAAACTGACGATTGTATCGCCCGCATTGCGGATATCTGTTATATCTCCCGTACTGCAGTTGCATATATCGTCGTATCTGGCGAGCTTATTGAATTTAAGCAGGGAACTTTTACTCATGTAGCCTACCGCTGCTGTAGCGCTAACCTTTTGGGTGTTGATGAAACTCAGCAGCATGTCAAAGTCTTTATATCGGCTCTCACGGCCAATGATGGGCGCATATTTATCCTCATCTACTTCCTCGCATGGGTTAAATGTCCGGACGCAAGCCGCGACAGTTCTCTCCAGATAACCCTTAAACACGTTTGGGATAGCTCCGTCTACAAAAAACCATACAGGAGCGAGCCTTTTGGGAAATATTTTGTCCTATAATTGTTTCCGTAGCGGTTGTAACCAGACCCCGTCTTTTCCTTGAAGCCATAAGCGTCTGCAATTCTCCGGAGGTCTTCCTCCAGGGGGTGATAGTGACTGTGTACAATACATGTAAGCAGGGCTGTTTCATATTTGCCGAGCCTGAAGTATAATCCGGCTGCATTTGCTTCACTGGAATAAAATCGATACAAGGAGTTCACGATATCGGCTTTCCTGTTTGACGCGGATTTTATTTTTAGAATACGCGCAAGAGTCGTCAAAGTCCCGTCGTTGTCATCACTACGACCATAGCCGGACACATTCATGTTTTCTAAAGTATATCGTAAAGAGTCGTATTCCATCCTAACGCCCCCAAATATATATTGACTACGCCATAAACTATTAATTAAGACCTCATCTAATCACTAATCCATTCAATTCAATCAATTCATTCAATTTCTTTATTTGATAATCTGTCAATTGTTTTCATTCACTCCAACATCCTTTCAATATAATGTTTTCGACAAGGCGTCGAGTGGAAAACCACAATATGCTCATCAGACAAGACATGATCTGCGAAACATCTGCGAAACATCTGCGAAACATCTGCGAAACATCTGCGAAACATCTGCGATACGACAATGAAGTGGAGTAAACTCCGTAACAAGCAACTCTATGGCAGCTTTTTACATCATGTCTTCGGTGACGATTTCAGGCATCGTTGGTTGTCCTTTCCAAATACGCCCTTACTTGGTTGAAGAATATTTCAGAACTTTTGATGTGTTGCTCTATCTCATCTCTTTCGACTTCACAGTGATCGTCATAATCACTGCCTGAACGTATCTCATGCAAATTCGTCAGGATTCGCGATAGTGTAACGTCAAATATGCTTGTTTTAATGTATTTTTCTCTGAAATGCGACATTACTGCCTTATGACTTTTGAAATCGACTCTATCCAAAGCCAAAAGGCTTCTCATGCTATGAAACACGCAATAGTAGGCTCTGTTTGCCGCGCCCTTATATCCGGCGTTCTCAAACAATAACTTCGCTTCTTTTAGGCATTGCTCCGCCTGCTCCAATCTGAGATTGGATAAATCCTTCTCAGCGCCCATGTATCTCAACCCCTTCATTGATTACATTTTGATAATATGGCAGTATTTCCAAGTGACGATAAAACGAACGTACGTCTTTAAGGAAGATTGTCACAAGGGCATTGTACTCTAAACTGACTCTGTGAGCCACTTCATTTATCATAGTTTTAAAAAATCTTGTTTCGTATTCTTCAATATCAGCGAGTACCATAATATCAATGTCTGAGTCTTCATTGTAATCACCGCGGGCATAGGAACCATATAGGATTATCTTATGCAGTTTACTTCCTAATGCGTTTTGTATATCCCTTGATATTTCATTTTTTATTTGTTCTAATTGCATTTCTGTATGCATTTTCTAAATCACCTCCAGTTTTCCACTCATCAGCCGGGGCGGAAGCAAATCAAGCTGACGGGCGAGGTTTTTGGATTGGGTTAATAAGTTTTTAATTTGCAAACAATTATCTGTGCTTCTGCGGGAGTAGTTTTACCATTTCCCGGAGGACCTTTCAAGAGAATTTTATTCCTCAGCTCCAGTCCATGTGAACGAAGAACATCGGCTCTCATATGCTCAGTTATGAGTTCTTCACAGCTAAGGATTGTGCTAATTGTTTTTGACTCAAATTAAGATTACGACGGACTTCTTTAATGAACTCCGAAAAAGACATCATAAGCCCTCCCGCGAACGACATTGCATATGCTACATATGAGTATAGCATATGCAATGTTTCTGATCAATTAAAATAAACGCTCCTGATGCTAGGGTTGACGCGAAATCCCAGGCTGCCAAACGCGGGTTTGAACATTATGTGATACCCTGTTTTACAGGCTTTAAAAAACCTTATTATCTATGATTACATTGACGTTCATGTCGCAGTTCTTGATAAAATGTATCACAAAAGAGCAGCCGCTTATGCTTCGATAGGTTACAAAACATTAGCGAAACGGAATCAGACTGAGCAAAGCAATGTGATTTTTGATTCAAAAAGCTTCGAGCCTGTATTGCGCGGTGATTTTGATCAGGCAAAAGCGTCGGTGTTTGAATTCCCCGCCTTCAAAATGTTTCTAATTGGGTGAAAACGCACGGATAATCGGGAAAATATCACATACTGATCAGAACGGAACGGTTGGGTGAAAACGCACGGATGTGATTTCAAATCAAATGAGCCGGTAACGCCCACACATCATCTGTTAATGGTAATCGCTCTCTGACGAGGCAAACAATGGCGCCGGACCCGGCCTTCTTTTCAGGAATATCGCCTATACGGCGAAAGGCTTTAACCATTGATTTTTTTGGGTCGCTGGTAGTCTTAATCTCTATCGGATACAATGTGTCGCCGTCAGAGATGACCAAATCAATCTCATTTTTATCTTTGTCGCGGTAGTAATACAGCGGAGGATTGACAATTCCGTCATTGTAAAAACTCTTTAAAATCTCGCCAAACACGAAGCTTTCAAATATATGCCCCCACATGGCGCCGTTCATTAGTTGCTCCGGCGTATTCCAGCCCAAAAGCCAACATGCGAACCCGGTGTCGAGGAAGTATAGCTTTGGCGTTTTGATCAGCCTCTTGTTGAAGTTATTGTGATACGGCTCTAGTAAATAAACGAGTCCGGTGGACTCTAGCTCAGATAACCATGCGCGAACTGTCTTTACATCTTTACCGCAGATTTCCGAGATAGTCGTCATGTTCAGCATTTCACCTGAATGTGAGGCGACGGCCTTTATGAACTTGATAAATGCCGTCTCGTTGTGGATGTTTAATGCATCTCTGATATCCTTTTCTATATAGGTTTGAAAATAGGAACTGTAATAGTCCATCCAGTCATTTAGATTGCTCTCAGTTTCGTAAAGTTCCGGGAAAAAGCCTTTATGGATACATTTGACGGTGTTTTCGTAGTCAAATCCGGCGCCGGTTCTTTCCATTTCGTGGATCCGTTCCCCTGTTGGTAAAAATGGCGCCCGATTGGCGACGCCCGCCAGCTCACGCATGGACAGCCCCAGCAGTTTTATCACGCCGGCGCGTCCGGCAAGACTGTCACTGACATTTTTCATTAATTTTAAACTTTGCGACCCTGTGAGGAAGAACTGCCCTTTACGTTTATCTTCATCTTCATCTACGACGTCCTTGATGTAATCGAAAAGCTCTGCTGCTTTTTGTATCTCATCTACAATGACAGGCGGCTTGTGCACTTCGAAAAACAATGAGGGGCTATCTTTCGCGGATTCACGCACAAGCGGGCGATTTAGCGCTATATACCGGATTCCATGATAAACTACTTTGAGCATGGTGGACTTGCCTACCTGTCTTGCGCCGGTTAGTACGACGACAGGCTTACGTTTTGCAAGGCGCTCCACGACCGGTTCGATATGCCTGTGGATGTACATTTCAGATCCTTTCTCGACTAAAATGGAATGCAACTCAATTATAGACGAATTAAACCTCAGTGTCAAATACTCAATGCGCTAATACGCTATACAGGACTGACAATTTGCAACTTACGGCCCAGGAGCGCAAACAAAAACGAGTTGCTTAAGCCGGAAGTTGCTAAACGCCGCGCGAATAGCGCGGCGCTAGCGCTTCGCGCTCGTGAGGCGAGGGGAACCGCACTTCGCCGAGCCGAGTTGGGTTGCGGGCAAAGCCCCATATGCACTAATTTAACGAAATGGCATCAAATTCATCTGCAAGTCACGTTTTTGCGTCACTTTTTAACGTGAAGCCGATTTGATACCATCTCGTAGTCATCCACAACGGTTGTAATATCGGTAAACCCTGTTGTCAGTAGCAAGAGCATCAGTTTCATCTCACGCAATATACTCCGTACTGCATTCTCTTTTGTGTGGGGGCTATGCTATCTTCCGTCTTGCGCATAGCACACACTCTTAGCGAGATTTGATGTTTTTTACACCCGATGGCGCGGTCCGCCAGATCCAGAGTGTCCTTATCATCAAGGGATTGCAGATGCTTAGGTAAGTTCACAGAGTTGCCATGCGGCGGCGATGGATTGTCGGCGTGAAGGGGGGCTGTCCGAGGATGTGGGCGACGTGAAGGGGCGTACCTTTTCCGGTCAGATCACGCACGGGCTGAACAACAAGCCCAATAAATTGTTGTTCCGCGACGTATTCCTCGACACAGCGCAACTTGCCGATATAGTCAAGAACATGCCGGGCATGGATGCCTCCCGAGTGGGAGCCTGCGGCGGATCTCAGGGCGGTAGCCCAGCCCTTGCCTGCGCTTCGCTGGAACCCCGCAATGAGCGGCTGTCTTCGACCTTCCCTTTCCTGTGCGATTACCACAGGGTCTGGGAGATGGACCTTGCCACAAACGCATATCAGGAACTCCACGATTACTTCCGCCTGTACGATCCTCTGCACAAGAGGGAGGATGGAATCTTCACCAGGCCAGGTTACATTGATGTAGCTAGCCTCTCCGCTCGTATCCGGGGCCGGGTGCGCATGGTTCGGGGCTAGTGGATGAGGTGTGCCCGCCATCCACCCAATTTGCAGCCTACAACCGCATAACCTGATTACTTTTCTTTATGTATTGGCCTATCGGCGCGCCAATAATACCAATACTTCTGTCGTAGACTAAATGACCGCGTACGAATGTTTTCATAACTCTACATCCGATTTCTTTACCAACGTAAGGACTAAATCTATGTCTGTAATACAAATCTTCTGATTTAAGGATATAAGAGCTGTCTGGTTCCAAAAGCACTATATCGGCATCCTTGCCAAGGGCAATTTCGCCTTTGTTTTTCATGCCAAAAATCCCGGCAGGGTTTGACGCCATTACTTTCATCAATTTTGTAACGCACATGCCCCGCTTTTGGACTCCTTCGTCAAACATAATGTCCAAAGTATTCTGGCATGACGATAACCCGCCCCACGCTTTAAATATATCTCCGTCCGGAGGGTCTTTCATCCCGAGTGGACATGGGGAATGATCCGATGCCAAAATATCTATTTGCCCGCTTATCAGCGCGTCCCACATTTTTTCTGTGTCGGCGCTGTCCCGGAGAGGCGGCGCGCATTTGCCCATGGCGCCTAGCTTTTTGGCAAAAATGTCTCTATTGAGATTCAAGTAGTGAGGGCAGCTTTCAATGGTTACATCCATCCCTTCCCGCCTTGCGTTATATACTTCGTGTACTGACTCGGCACAGCTCAAATGGACAAAATGAAGCTTGCACTCTGTAACTTTACCCAAGTACAGCGCCCTTTTTACCGCTTCAACTTCTGCGAAAATAGGCCTGGAATCCACATAGGCGTCCACGCCTGTTCTGCCTCCGTCCTGCGCTTCCAAAGCCAAACCGTCACAGATGACCGCATTTTCACAGTGTATGGACAAAGTTTGGCCGAGTTCTTTTAGTTCAAGCATGGCTTTATACAATTCAAAATCGTCTATGTTTTTAAAGTCGCCCGGCACTCCAAATCCACAGGTGGACATAAAGCATTTATACGCCGCCACACCTTCCCGATCCAGTTCGTAAAGCCTGCCCAGGTTATGTGGTACAACGCCGCCGTATAGAGCATAATCCACGTAATTTTTCCCATTCGCATGCGCAAGCTTTATAAGGATTGTTTCCCTGTCGATCGTTGCGGGAAGGTTATTCAAAGGCATATCCACATAACATGTGACTCCGCCGGCCGCCATTGCCTTTGTGCCCGTCACGAAGCCTTCCCATTCAGTCCTGCCAGGTTCACAAAGGTGAACATGGGCATCCACAACGCCGGGAAGGACGAACATGCCCTTGGCGTCAACAGTACAGTTTCCTTCTGCCAGATCGAAACCGATCCCGGCAAATTTTTCATTCTTAACGCCGATTTGGGTTTCCATCACCTGATCCGGCAACGATACTTTACCATTGATAATAACCATATCATACAATATGAAACTCACATCCTTTATTACCTTAAATTTCGATCCTATAATGTCGATCCTATATCATAAAAACTCATAAAACGGCGAACGGAAGTATTTCCTTTATATCACCAATAACGCCATAATCTGCGACATTGAATATGGGAGCATATTCATCGATATTGACAGCAATGAACAGTTTTGTGTCTTTGATCCCTTCCACATGTTGTATGGCGCCTGATACACCGAAGGAGACGCATATTGCCGGCCTGATAGTACAACCAGTCTGCCCTATTTGTTTTTCAAACGGGAATATGCCCTCATCTGCCAACGGCCTTGTTCCCGCTATGACGCCGCCAATTTTCGAAGCAAACTTTTGAATCAACGCAAAATTATCAGGATCTAACGAGCCTCGCCCGGCGACCACCACAACCTCTGCGGCAGTCAGGCTTTCCGGGGGTTCGGATAATGGGATCGCATCCAGTATTTCAATACTTGACGGGGGTATGTCAATATCATTAAAAATTGTTATCTTTGGTTTCCGGACGGGGGATTCTTTTGATGGTGGGTATACTCCCTGTCGGATCGTTAGCATTTGCGGATACACGCCTGACCTTGTCACTATGCTGACCATTTCGTTTTCCCTCACAGATGGTTTGATTTGCCTGATAAAGAAAGAACCGGTATCATTTTTGGCAACTGAAAGCTCGGAACAATCAGCTGTAAGCCCGGCGCAAACCATCACGGCAACACGGGCAAAAAGAGAGCGGCCTGTTGATGTTGCAGGGATTAAAACGCAGGAAGGCTCGAGACGTTTGAGGGCGCCTGCGATTACTTTGCTCATGGCGTCATCCTGAAACATACAAGGCCTGTTTGTTTCAACAATGAATATTTCATCTACAGCGATCGCTTCAAGCTGCAACTTTAATGATTCACATTTTTCTGTGACAAGGAGCGCCTGTATGGACTCGCCGGTTACATCCTTGATTTTTCGCGCTGCTGTAACCAGCTCGATGACACTGGGCGCCAGAGTTTGATCTGTGTTTTCCGCGTAAATACATATACCTCTCGACATTTGTGCTAAAGACCGTTCCTTTCTTTCTCGATATTGATTAAATTAAGGATTGTGTTAGCCATTTCTCGTGGGTTTCCGGATAAAAAGGCGGCCCTCCTTGTCCTTTCAGGCGTAAAAGACTCGGCGACTATAGTCGGAGAGCCGTTCAAACCGATTTCAGCGGGACACATTTTGAGCTCCTTATTCGTGTATACTGACAAAGGCTTGTCCCTTGCGTCCCGCCGTGATCGGAGGGTAGGCAGTCTTGGGGTGTTACAGCCAAACTTCACAGTAAGCAAAACAGGTAAATCCGCTTTGAGCCGGTAGATCATATTGCGCTGCTTTTTCTCCACTTTTATGGTAGCCCCCATGTCAGGTTTATAGTATATACTCTGTGTACCCTGTATACCCTGTGTACTCTGTATACCTTGAATACTCTGAATATCAGATATATGCCCAATGCCAAGATATTCGGCGATCATAGGTCCAACCTGGCCAGTCGCGCCATCACTGCTTGATGCTCCAGTAATAAGCAAATCAAAGCTGCCAGTGATTTGAAGGCTTCGAGCCAGGACTTTTGACGTGGCAATGGTATCGCCTCCCGCGAAGCTTTTGTCTGTAATGAGACATGCTTTGTCGCAGCCCATAGATAAAGCCACCCGTAAAACGCTTTCAGCGGTGGGCGGACCCATAGTAAACACAACAATTTGACCGTCAGTTTTTTCTTTAAATTGAACAGCTTCTTCAATGGCGTTTAAATCCGCCGGATTCATCATGCCTTCGATACTGTCCCGAATAATGACGTGAGTTACAGGATCAACGGAGACAGCATTTGAAACGGGAACCATTTTTACAAAAACGGCAATGTTCATATTTTCGGGTTTCCTTTCGAAATGAAATACATAAGCGCAAATCCGCAAAACGCAGTGAACCTGCAAAATGCGAAGGAACCGCAAAACGCGGTGAATCCGCAGATCGTAACGGATCCGCAAAACGCGGTGAATCCGAGAATTGCGACGAATCTGCAGAACGCAGTGGATCCGAAAATCAAAGAAACCTCTTAAACGCCCATTCTTCAAGGAGAGGCGTGCTTTCGCCCCGAACAATCCACTTTGCCAGATCACGACTTGTAGCAGGGGCTTCAATGATGCCGTTACCGCCATACCCGGTAGCAAGAATATACCCGTCCACCGTAGATTCACCTAAAACGGGTAGAAAATCTTTTGGTTCCGCCCGGTATGAAAACCATGACGAAACAAAGCCACTGTCCACAATGCCCGGCGCCCTGCTCTCCAGTTGCTCTAAAAGAAAATCAATAAAGTATTCGTCTGTGCCGCCTGTAGCCGGTATTTGATCCGGATCCCAGTGTCCGGCGTGCAAAGGGTTCGACAAATCCATTGAAAGGTGGGATTTGGTGATCCAAATATTATCGCCCGACCTTAAAGCATAAAAAGCGGGATACTTTAGAACAGGAAATGTATAGCCCAGTTTTTTCCCTGGCGGACTCAGGAAAAACGCTTGTGCTTTTGTATGCCATATGGGTGTGTCTAAACCTGCCATCTTCCCCGTATACCTGCTCCAGGGGCCTGTACAGTCCACGATGTAATCAAAGGCGTATTCTTTCCCATCGTCCGTTTTCACGCCTTCCGCCCTGTTATTTATCACACTGATTTCTGTCACCTTTGAAGACGTATGGATATCGGCGCCATTTTTACGCATTTTTTTTGCGTAATTGTTGGAAATCATTGTGCCGTCAAAATATCCATCATCTTTTGTGTACCCTGCGCCCAGTATATTTTCAGTTTCTATAGCCGGCAGGATTTCCTTAATTCTTTTTTTATCCGTTATATATTCGCCGCTATAACCGGCGGCATGCGTAAGTGCAATCCCGGTTTTTATGACTTCTTCCACTTTTTCGTCAGTGGCGACCACAAGAGTGCCGGTTTTGTCAAAACCTGCCGAACCCACCTCCTCCATTTCCATTTTTAAATACGACTCAAACCCGTATAGACGGACATCCCAATATCGGTTGCTCAGTGAGTCGTCAAAAAGACATACCGTCCCCGCCGACTTTGCGGTGGAACCGCAACCTATTTCGTTTTTTTCAAACAGAGTTACTGCCGTGTTGTCATACAAGCTCAAATGATAACCCAGAGCAGTTCCCGAAATTCCGCCGCCGATAATGCATACACACACTTTTTTCATTTCTTTGCAGCCCTCCTCAGTTATTTATATGCCTCTGGTTTATCAAAACCTGTCGCTTTGTCCGCTATTAATACGGATTTTAATAAAACATTCAGGCCCGCTTCGATATCCTCCTCCGTGGAAAACTCTTCAGGCGAATGGCTGACGCCGCCCACACTGGGTATAAAAATCATTCCGGTTGGAAAAACTCCCGACATCATGAGTGAATCGTGAAACGCGCCACTGGGTAAATAAATGTATTCTTTCTCCTCCGCCAGACATGCCGCTTGGATTATGTTTTGGACCCACTCTGCCATAGGAGACGGATTATGGGAAGAAACAAGCCTTATGGCATATTCATCGATAGTCGATTGACAAATACTTTTAAGCTTTCTGAGCAATTCATGTTCAACTAGGTCGATGATTGTTTCATCTTTGTCCCTTATCTCGAGACTGAAGACACATTTCCCCGGGACAACGTTTACAGAACCGGGATACGCTTTAATAGAACCCACTGTGGCAACTGTGCAGCCTGCGCCAAAGTTACGGATGATTTCAGGGATTAATGAAATAAATCTGGCCGATGCCAACAATGCGTCTTTTCTGTCTTCCATCATTGTGCTACCGGCATGATTGGATTGGCCGTCAATTGTTATTTCATAACGTTTTACGCCTACAATAGACGAGACAATGCCGATGGGAACTTTGCCATTATATAGAGACGCCCCTTGCTCAATATGCAGTTCTAGAAAACAATGAACGGTATTCTTTGGGCGGGCCGCTTGGCTTAAAATCGAGGTGTCAAGGCCAAACTCGGCTAATACTTCTTCTCTTGTTTTGCCGTCGTCGCCCATATCTGAAAAATCAAAACCTGCGTCTGCGCCGGAAAAATATGTGCTTCCCATTAACCCACCGCCAAACCTGGCGCCCTCCTCATCTGTAAAGATGATGATTTCCAATGAATGATCCGGAATATGATCGGACTCCATGAGCGCTTGACATACCCCAAGACCAGCCGAACAGCCGAGGAGTCCGTCATATTTACCGCCGCCTGGCACGGTATCCAGATGAGATCCTATAAGAATGCAAGGCCATTGCGGCTTTTTCCCAGCAAGTTTGACGATGATATTCCCCGCAGCGTCAATCCGCGTGCTTAAGCCCATTGCCTTGGCAAAGGAAATGAACTTTTGGCGTCCTTTTATATCTTCCGGTGAATAAGCAAGCCGTGTATATGATCCATTCTTCCGGACGCCACATTGATATATTTCATCCATCCAGCACAGTACATTGTCTAAATTGACCTTCATTTTCATTGTACTACTCCCGGTTATAACTCGGCGTCACGGTTGCAATCCTTTGAATAAATATAACTGAAAGGTTCTGTTCCAACGCCATAGGCGCCTTGCAGCGAATAAGCGCTCATATAAATATAGTCATCTTTTTTCACGGGTATCCATTCATTGTCCAGATTATAGACGCCTTTCCCCGAGAGAATATAGGCGCCGTGCTCCTGATAATGGGTCTCTATCATGGGGTGACATCCGCCCGGATCAAAAGAAAGAATGTGCATGTTCATATCATATGCCATATCCAAAGGTAGTAAATCCTTGATCTTAACGTTTTCCATTCCTTCATAAACACGGTAGACAATTTCATTCTCGTTCCCGGATACAGACTGGGCTTTTACGCCACAAATGTTGATATACATTCGTTTATGCAAAAACAGCAGGCATTCCTTCTTGTTGTCGTTTTCCAGGAACAGCCGGCATCCAGGGGGTGAATACAAATAACCGCCCTGGGAAAGATGAAAAGAATCGGATCCGGCTTTAGCCCCGACGCCGCCTTCTATACAATAGACAAAAGTTTCGACGCCATCGCCGCCAAAACCCTGAAAATTTCCTCCTCCAGGGTTTATTCTAATAATATAGTCCACAAAACAGGCGCCCAATTTTGGCGAACCCAAAATCGACATTTCACAGTTCTCAAACCCTGGAACGATATTTTTTACCAAGCCTTCCGGCGCTATCAACGCGAAGTTATTTTTTTTAATAATTGATCGGCTTGACAGTACACTTTTGGGATAACCCAAATTCATTTTAACCATCCCCCTTTTCTTGCGCGGGCTATGTCCGCAACTCAACTCGGCTCGGCGAAGCACGGTTCTCCTCGCCTAACGAACGCAATGCGCTCGCACAGCATTTTTCGCGCGGCGATTAGTAACTCACGGTTTAAAAACTTGTTTTTTTATTTGCTCTTCTGGTCCGCGAGTCACTAATGGTATGCCAATTGATATAGAACATCGGACAATACGTGAACGCCCATTTCAAGACACTTGGGTTCAGTAAACTCTTGTGGGCTGTGACTTACGCCGTTTTTACTCGGAACAAATAGCATAGCGCTGGGTATATAAGGCGCTATTATCTGAGCGTCGTGCCCAGCCCCGCTGTGCATGATTTTATAACTGTAATTTAAGTTACGGCAAGCATCTTCAAGGCGATGAACCAATTCGGTATTCATTGGAACAGGCGCTACGTCCATCCACATATGGATTTCAATCTCAACCCCGCACTCTCTGGCAATTTTCCGCATTTTTTCCGCGGATTCATCAGAAAACTCATTAAGAAAATTGTTGTCAGTATGGCGTATATCCAGGGAAAACCGAGTGTTTCCGGGTATTACATTGCACGAGTTTGGTTTCGCCTCTATAAACCCAACAGTTGCAACCAGAGGATCTCCATATTCCTTTGCCCTGTCAATGATAGTGGAAATCATTTTACTTGCCGCGTATAGGGTATCCTGGCGATAAGCCATTGGGGTTGTCCCAGCGTGATTGGCGATGTTTTTCAAGTCAATATCAAATCTTTGCTGACCAACAATACCGTTTACAATGCCAATATCTTTCAGTTCCCTTTCCAAAATTCCGCCCTGTTCAATATGTACCTCAAAAAAGCACTTAACGTCCGGTCTTAATTCCACGTTGTTTTCTTGAAAACCGAAGCCCGCTTTTTCCATTGCGTCGATGAAGCAACAACCGCCACTATCCTGAAGAGCCGCCACGTTTTCTTTTTTTGCAAGTCCCAGGAAGTTTTTACTGCCCCAAAACGCGAATGGGAAACGGGAACCCTCTTCTTCCGCAAATGAAACGAGTTCAATATTTCTTAAAGGTGCGCCATATTTTTCCTTTAGATGTCTAATAGCAAATAACCCGGCAATAATGCCGTAAATGCCGTCATATTTTCCGCCGTTTCTGACAGAGTCTACATGCGAACCCGTAAGTAATGTTTCATTTTTCCATTTGCTGCCGCTTAATCTGCCAAAAAGATTGCCAATATCATCAAAGTAGGTTTCCAACCCAGCGCTTTCCATAAGTTGTTTCAATTCGCGTTGTGTATCTGACCATTCTTTTGTATAGAGCAGGCGAGTTACGCCTCCGGCGGGATCTATCGCCTTTTCAGCGATCGTATCTAATAAACCGACGATATTCTTTTGTAAATCTTCTGACAAGGCGCCACATCCCATCCTATCCCATCCTATCCCACCCCATATTCTTGCCTCTAAGGTGGTTTTTCTATTAATACTACATCAATATGTTTTATCATTCTACGGGATGTAAAGACAAAAAAAAGCTGTAAGTATTGTCAAGTTTTGATAAACCTCAGCTTAAAAATAACGATTGTTATTCTCAATGAGCCTGAGAATAATAAATCCAATTTGCAGAGAAAGTACATCATTTGTATTATTCAAATCAATGCCTGTCATGGAAACGATCTTTTCAATTCTGTATACAACTGTTTTGTAGTGAACGTGAAGAATTTGCGCCGTTTTTGCGATATTTTGATTATTATTCACATACGTTTTCAGTGTCGCAATCAGTTCATCTTTTTGCGGCCTTTGGTATGCGCATAGCTTTTTTAAGGATTCAGGTATATATCCTTTCAACATTTCAATATTATCAAAATGACTCAGCAACCGAAAAACCCCTAAATCAGAGAACATTACGACTCTGGGGCGATCATGGTCTTTCTCCGGCTCTGTAATCTCGCTTAAAAGCAAAGCGTCCAGCGCTTCCTTATAACTTTCCGGGATATTTATGATTCCGTCTACCGTGTTTCCGATGCCTACGCTTATGAGCAGGTCTTTATTATACGCTATTATGTTTTGATATATTTTTTGGGCTTTGATGTTGATTTCGTTGGAAAACTCGCTGGACGACTGATTGGGATCAATTTCACGCAAAACAATAACGCCGCTTGCCCTGTTTTGAACTTTCACATTCGGAAAATTCTTTATAATGAACTCTGCCAGTAAATTGTTATACCCGGCTTGTGTGTTGACATCCGCATTGTTTTTTAGCCGCTTGTCGTTCACATTGAAAACAAGTACCCGGTAGGGGGCGGAAACGGATAATCCCAGGAGGCTTGCGCTTTGGTGAAGCTTTTGATAGGAATTGACCTTTCCGTTAATGATATCGTCAATGATATTGCTTCTAAACTTTTCTTCCGATTCCATCATGACGCGTTGTTTTGATAGCTCTATCAGAAGCGCTGTTATCGAATTTTCAATAGCGATAAAGTCCCGAATATCAACAGGCCTGTCCATTTCCGTTATTACAAGATGCATTTTCATTCCTGACATAATTACCATTGGAATTATGTATTGATCGTATTCGTTTGCGTCAGAAGCACCTATCTGAACTCTTTGCTTAAAATATGTATATTTTGAGTATTGTGTCAAGTTATATTCCAATATACTGTCTGAAAAAACCAATTTTTCGATTTGGGAACGAGTCGAAACCAATAGCGAGTTGTTTTTATCAAAAAGCGCGACTGGGTTTCCGATTAACTTTTCAAGCGCATTGATAATTTTCTGAAAGCCATCACCGACAGGTGTGGATATGGATATAGCTATGAGATTATCATGGGTTTCTTTGAAGTATTTCAGTTTTGTAACTTCGTCATTAAACAAATGTTCCATGATAGGATAGGTAATGTCTCTGTAGGGCGTTTCGAAAGGTATTCTTATCAGGGGAATGTCATGCTTATCCGACAGAGCTTTCAATACGGATATCATATCATCAGAAGACGCCACATAACGGCCTTCCTTAAGTATTATCGCGCTCACTTTTTTTTGCGGTAACTGGCTCATATAGTCTGAAAATTCCGGCGCCGTACATGATTTAAAGGCATATAAACTGGTTATCAAAACTTCTCCGCCATTGATGAATTTTGCAATGTCCGGCGCCTCGATTATTGTGACGCCTTTGATTTCCTTATCCAAACCCTTTTCACCGCATATCACCTCGTAGTCTTTGATGGCTTCCGCTTTCAGTAGATCCCGCACCAGAAATTTCACGCCGTCCCCCCTCTTTCGGTGGTTAGTCAATAAATATTTTGTGCCCTGCACGTTGCGGCTATTCGTTTCACAGGCCAATTATCCCCCGTATGGATTTTCAAGTCAACCCGTCACAGTTCGATCGGAGAAACAATCGCAGATCGATCGGAGAAACAATACTTATTTTGTTAAATTTTACTGCCGACGCATAATAAATTGCCCGGTCTTTATCATATTTTGATAACGAGCCCGGTTTTTTTTTATCCAAATATCCCGTTGAAAGAAACAGTCAATTGTTTATAATGAAATTATTGTTCGCGGCAGGTTGACCCACTCATAATTTTTCTGCTAAAACAATCTTGGTTTTTTAGCGCGGGCGCCAAAATGAGGGCTTGTGTTCTTTATGGAAGTTATGCTGTCAAAATAGATCCGGATCGGTATATGCTTCCGTTCGTATCTGTTTATGACATTTCAAAAAAATAAATTTAAGGAGGAAATAGTTTTGAAACATGTTCGTCGTTCTCTAGCAATTTTGGTTGTATTTGTTTCGCTGCTTTCACTTTGTGTTGGCTGCGGCAATACAGCCAATAGCGGTTCAACCGAGGCGCAGTCAAGCGGCGCCGCCGCATCCGGAGGTGGCACGCAAGCCGGCGGTGACAATATTGTGCTGCAATTTTCGCACTGGGATCCTGCTCAGACCCCCGCTATGCAGCGGATGGCGGCTGACTATAGGGAGCTATATCCCGGTCGTGATATTGAGATCAACGTCGTAGACTCTGCAAACTACCGTACCAAGCTGAAGACTGATATCCCGGCAGGCACAGGCGCCGACATAATTGTAGCGGGCAGCTTTGCCGCTTATGACATGATTGCCAACAATTTGTTCATGGATTTGACGGACCGGATCGCAAACGATTCAACGATCGACCTCTCCATGCTGCCGTCCTCTACACTGGATATTTACACCATAGACGGTCGGATATACGGCATTCCGAAGGATTTTGACACTATCGCATTGTTCTACAACAAGGAAATGTTCGATGAAGCGGGCATTGCCTATCCTGATGAGAGCTGGACCTGGGATGATCTGAAAGCTAACGCCAAGGCGTTAACTAACGAAGACCATTACGGCTTTATTTCCACATCTCTTTCACAGACTGGCATAGCTAATTTCATCTTTATGAACGGTGGCAAAATCGTAGATGAGACGCGTACAAAGAGCCTGCTGAACAGCCCTGAGAATATTGAGACGTTTAAGTTTTTCCTCAGCTTTATCACCGAAGATAAAAGCAGCCCCACTCAGCAAGATCAGATAGAGATCACGCCCCAGCAGATATTTATGTCCGAAAAGGCGGCTATGGTGGTGGACGGAAGTTGGATGGTGGGCACATATGATGAAGCCCTTGGAGACAAATTTGATATCGCGCCTTTGCCCGCTGGCAAGAACGGTCGTGCTTGCGAGATCCACGGCCTGTGCTTTGCCATGAATGTGAAGACAAAGTACCCGGAAGAAACCTGGGATTTCTTGCGCTATGCATCCACGAAACAGGCTCAAGCTCATCAGTTTGACAGCACAATTCCCGGCTATCAGGGCGCTGCCGACGAGTGGGTAGCCAATTTCCCCAATCACAATGTCCAGGTGTTCCTTGATGCAGTGGATTATGCCGTAGGCGATTATATTCCGGTGAACAATCCCGGAGGCGCCAGCGATGCCATGGAAATGGCCTGGTCAAGGATTTGGACAGGTGAACTGACCGTAGAAGAGGGCTTGGCCGTAGCCGAAGACGAGATGAACAAAGCCATGAATGAGTGATTCGGATAAATTTGAGATATAGATATAGTCTATCCTCGTACTGCGTGCGTTTAGGCGGTACGAGGATAGTTATCCGATGCGGGCGTAAGCCCGCTTTATCAACTTAATCCTTAAAAAACACTTGTTTTTTTATTAACGTTTCTGGGGATTAAGTTGCCAAATTGGAGATATATAATATGGATAAGATTGTGCCTAAGACAAAACCGCGTAAGTGGCTATACGCCCAAAGGATAGAAGGACTGACAGGTATTCTGATGATTACTCCAATAATTATCCTGATGTGCGTGTTTGCGTTCTATCCCATACTCAACTCGGTTTATATTTCTTTTACTAAGTGGGATTTGCTCGGCGATAAGGTGTTTGTGGGAATTCAAAACTATATTGAGTTGTTTACCGATTCCTCCTTCGACATTGAGCTGTGGAATACCATATTCTTAACTTTCTTTTCAGTTAGCATCTCGATGATTTTATCGCTGGTCCTTGCGAACGTTCTAAACACTAAGATGCGTGCCAAGGGAGTCTATAGGGTGATTTACTTTTTGCCAAATGTGACTATGCCTGTAGCCGTGGGAATGGTGTGGCAGTGGATGTTGAATAGTCAATACGGCCTTGTGAATCAGATACTTAGTTGGGTTGGTATTCAAGGCCCAAAGTGGATCAGTGACCCAAACTGGATCAAACCGGGCCTGATCATAGTGAATGTTTGGATGACGGTGGGTTACAATCTGGTAATTCTGATGGGTGGCCTGGCAGGTATTTCAGAAACATATTACGAGGCTGCCGACATTGATGGAGCTAGCGCTTTTACAAAGTTCCGCCGGATAACCCTTCCACTGCTATCTCCATACACTTTTTTTCTCGTTATCACCGGCATTATAAACGCGCTTAAAATTTTCGACATAATCTATATCTTCAACAGCGGAAATACCAAGGTGGGAACCATGTTAGACGCATCGCGCTCGGTAGTGTTTGGCATTTATGAAAAGGGCTTTGTATATAACCGTATGGGCTTTGCGGCGGCCGAGGCGGTGACGCTTTTCGCTATCATTGCCATAGTTACCGGCGTCCAGTTCATTATCGAAAAAAAATGGGTCAATTACGACTGATCGGCTGATCGGCTGATCGGCTGATCGGCTGATCGACTGATCGGCTGATTGACTGATTGACTGGTTGACTGATTGACTGATCGACTGATCGACTGATCGACTGATTGACTGATCGACTGATCGACTGATTGACTGATCGACTGATCGACTGATCGATAGACGAATGGAGGGAGGGGAAACATGAGTATAAAGAAAAGCCACAAGACATATCGGATAGCCGGTTTGGTGATGAAGCACACAGGGCTCATTGCGGGTGGCCTTATCATGATGCTACCCTTTGTATGGATGGCGTTGACTTCATTTAAGAACTCCAAAGAGGTTTTAAAAGTGCCCATCCAATGGTTTCCGGAACATATGCAGTGGGACAATTATGCACAGGTACTTAATACACTGGAATTCGGGCGGTACTACATGAATACCGCAATTGTTACGACTGGGCTGGTGGTAGGCCAATTGGCGCTATGCAGCATGGCGGCGTACGCCTTTTCGCGGTTACGTTTTCCGTGCCGCCGTATCATCTTTGGCATAATCCTAAGCGTGATGATGATCCCAAGCCAGATGACTTTAATCCCAAACTACACCACTCTTGTGGCGTTGGGTTGGAACAATACTTTCCAGGGTATCATCCTGCCGTTGGTTCCTACGGCTTATGGCGTTTTTTTTCTGAGCCAGGTGTTCAAGGGTATCCCATCAGAGATAGAACAGGCGGCTAAAATTGATGGGTGCTCACCTTTTGGCACCTATATCAGGGTAGGATTGCCTTTGGCTGTTAACGGGCTGGTTTCTTTTGGCATTTTGGTCATGCTATACGCATGGAACGAGTTCATGTGGCCGCTGATCGTAGTGGGTAATGACAAAATGCGCACCCTTTCTCTGGCGGTGGCGGCGTTAAAAAGTTATAGGGATATTCAAACTAAATACCATATTTTGATGGCAGCAAGCGTGATGACAATAATTCCGGTGTTACTGGTATTTCTCATTGGACAGAGGCGGTTTATTGCCGGAATCATGTCCGGCTCGGTTAAGGGCTAAGAGCATTACCGTCATGGGATTTGGTATACTACAATTTAGAGGAATCGAATGGACAACTATTTACTTACGAATGGCGTCATCGTGACAATGGACGCTAATCGCAGAGTGCTGGTAGGATACAGTTTATTGGTCAAGGACGGCGTGATCGCTGCTATAGAGCCAGCAAGCCAGTTTTTGGATATCGGGGATGTCAAAGTGATGGATTGCGCCGGATGCGCTATCGTACCCGGTTTTATCGACTGCGGCGGATGGGCCGGAGCGCGGCCTTTTAGCGGTTGGATGCAGGAGTACCCGGCTAAACGCATGCAGGCCATTGCCAGCGTGCTGGCAAACGCGGATGAAGCATGGTGGCGCGCCGAAGGCGCTGTAATGGCCGGCAGCAGGCTACGAAGCGGCGTGACAACCGGTTGCGTGCATTATCACGCCGATTTCTTCTCCGATGGACGATATGTCGTGGCTGTTAGGGCCCATCTGAATGGTTATTCAGGCGTGGGTGGGACAGTGGCGCCTGTTGTTGAACCCAAACTACTGGAAACTATAGCCGCTATCGGATATACCCCAAAGATATATTTGCCGGCGTTGATCGCAAGTCATCCGTGGAGGGTAACCGATAGTTTTGAAGGATTGACGCGTAGGGACCTAATCCGCATCCGGGAGGCTACAAGGGCGTCTAAACGATTTCGCGCGGGCATCACAGCAGGAGTTTGGGGCCGGAACATCGAACTGATGGAACAGGCCGGCGTGGATCTTTCCGGAGTGGAATGGCTGTTTCAGTTTTGCAATGGATTAACATATGATGAAGTAAAGAGGCTGAAAGTACTTGACGCCGCCATAGCCCACTTGCCGCAGCAAACTGCGTGCTACGCGCCATTTGCCGAAATGATGGAGATCGGCCTGCGTTGCGCCGTGATGTGTGAAGGTGTGAACAGCGGCTGCAACGGCGATATGCTGCAGGCGGTACGCCAAGTCCAACTTATTGAGCAACTGCGTTTTGACGACCTGTACTATCTGCCAGGCGGTCGCCAATTAGAACTTATTACTATCGACGCTGCCAGGGCATTGGGCATTGAGGATAAAAAAGGCAGCTTGGAAACTGGCAAGGACGCCGATATCACTGTGGTGGATTTGGAGTATCCGCGTACAGTTCCATGGGAGGACATGCCGGTACACCGGCTTATGATAGACGCTAACGACCGCCAGGTACGCGACGTGATAACCGGCGGTATTCTGGCTGTGACTGGCGGAAGGCTGATAGGCGATGATAAACTGCGCATGGAGGCAGGAATTTTAACGCAGCAGTTTAAGAGCCTGTTGACCGATACTGACGACAGCTGGAATCGTCCGGTGAAGTCCTGGCCAGAGGGCAGATTGATCAATGAGGCGGGCGGATGAATAGTATTCTTTTAAAGAACGCAACCGTTATAACAATGGACGCTCAGCGCCGCATCCTGAAGGAAGGGGCAGTGGCTATAAAAGACGGCCGAATAACAGAGATAGACTGGAGTGCAGGCTTGGCGAAAAAATATGCCTGCGCTGATACAGTGATCGACTGTTACGGAGACATGGTATTACCTGGTATGATCAACTGTCATAGCCATGCCGGTCACGCCATAATGGGTAAGCTGGCCGGCGATATGATGTCTCTATGGTGGAACATGCTGATCCAGGTATATGAGAATTATTCTGACCCGGAGTTTTGGTACGCCGATGGTATGCTGCACGCTGCCGCAGCCCTGCGTAACGGTATCACCACCACACTGAACGTGATGGGCAGCACGCCAATGGGGGACGAGCCATACGCGCCCCAAAGCCATGCCAAAGGTTACACTATAGTGGGAGGGAGAGAATTCCTGGGCGTGGGTATCCCATATGCTGAAAAATACCCCAAGCCTTACACCCGCTGGGAAGGTGGCAAACAGGTGAAAAAGCTGGTTAGCATAGACGGCATGCTGGCTGGCGCCGAGGAAGCGCTAAAGACAGTGCACGGCGCCTATAATGACCGCGTACGGGTATTTGTGACGCCGCACCAGCAACTTATGGATCACGTGCCGGGTGAAAAATGCCCTCAGAACCTGCTAAAATTGACGCCATTGGAGCTGGACATCAACGCCAGGGTGAGGGCGCTGGCCAAAAAATATAATACCCAGGTGTATACCGACACCTATGGCGGATGGGTCACTCTGGCTTTCACTGATAAGGAAAATATGCTGCTGGGCTCAGATGTACTGATAGGCATGGAACATGTGGCCGCCGCAAATTATCGGGAACTGGACATATTAGCCGAGACTGGCACAAAGATGTATTATACTGCAGAGGGGTATTATAAGCGGGTCCCTATTAGCGACGTTATATGTATGGGGATTCCGCTGTCTATAACAACCAACGGCAGCGCCCCCCGTACATGTCTCGACTTATTGGAAGCTCTGCGACGGGCGATCCTTGTGGAGCGGATCTTTCATGAGGATAAAGCATACCTGCCGGCAGCAAAAGCGCTTGAAACCGTGACCATTGACGCCGCTCGCTGCCTTGGCCAGGAAGACCAGATTGGCAGTCTCGAGGTGGGGAAAAAGGCCGACGTCGTGGTATATAGCCCAATAACTGACTACTACCCCTACGTCTGTCCGATCGAACGGCTGATTTACGCCGGCGCCGGGGGAGATTTCTCCCATGTTATCGTGGACGGCGTTCTGGTTCTGAAGGATCGGCATTTTACTCAAGTGGATGAAAAACAGATCCTTGCCCTTGCGGATGCGGTGCACATGCGATCGGTAAAGGACAATAAGCTCGAAGAAACCATCGACCCGGTAATTTGGAGCAAAACCCGAATGGAGTATATTTGACGCAGGTTTCTCCACTTCAAACTCAGTCTGGAGTTGGCGTCTTCAAATAAATGGCGGACTTGCCTACCTGTCTTGCGCCGGTTAGTACGACGACAGGCTTACGTTTTGCAAGGCGCTCCACGACCGGTTCGATATGCCTGTGGATGTACATCTCAGATCCTTTCTCGACTAAAATGGAATGTAACTCAATTATAGACGAATTAAACCTCAGTGTCAAATACTTAATGCGCTAATACGCTATACAGGACTGACAATACCGGACAATACCGGACAATCCCTGACAATGCCTGACAATGCCTGACAATACTGACAATACCTTACAATACCTAACAATCCCTGACAATACTCAAGGCTTAATGCTTTATGTAGGGCCGAGGAATAAAAGAGGAATAAAAAATGAGTTGTGTCCGCATTTGTGATACAATAATTTGCATTGAAGGAGGCGTCGCCGCATGGAGCAAAAATACCGTATGACGCGCATGGACAACATCTTTGTCGCAAAGAGAAATATTGTTGATTATATTTGGAAAAGCGCCAAACTGGAAGGTTTGACGGTAACATATCCTGACACTGACGCTATATATAATGGCATGAGCGTGGCGAATGTTCCAGTTGACGAGATTATCGCCGTCAATAACCTGAAACATGCGTGGCATTTTGTACTTGATAATCTGGATTACACAATAGACTATCCGTATATTTGCCAAATACACCGGCTGGTTGGAGGCGACACGCTGATCCGCGACGCAGGACGACCACGCAAGATTCCGGTGCGTATAGGCGGCACGTCATGGACGCCGGATATCCCCATAGAAGCACAAATAAAAGAACAACTTGCGGATGTACAGTCAACACAAAACCACACCGAAAAGGCTATTATGCTGACGCTTTATCTCATGCGTAAGCAGATATTCCTTGATGGCAACAAGCGTATGGCAATGCTCGCCGGCAATCAGGTTATGATTGCTTCCGGCAGCGGGATTATCAGTGTACCAATTGAGCATCAGCCGGCTTTTCGCAATATGTTGATCACGTTTTATGAATCCGGTGATTCTTACGAGTTGGGCAGATTCCTGTATGAGAACTGCATTGACGGTATGGACTTTGAAGAAGAAATAGCAGAAAAGTCTTCAGAATAAACACAATTGAGGACGAGTAAGAACCGGAACTTTAAGCCTGAAAGAATAATTCTGTTGCTCCGGACGAAAGCGGATTCCGCGAATTCCGAATTCCGAACTCCGAACGATGGGCGTTTTGAAAAGATGACGAAAGGATAATCAAAAAATGAAATTGTCATTTGGCGGTGGCGCGTCAGAGATAGGCGCAAGCTTTTTGTTGCTCCGAATCGACGGAAAAAACATCGCGCTGGATTGCGGCGTACGTATGAGTGAAGACCCAATGCCAGATTTCCAAATAATTAAGGAATTCGGGTCGATTGACTGTATTGTATTAAGTCATGCACATATGGATCATTCCGGCGCGCTTCCCGTACTGTCACGGGAATATCCAAACGCGAGGATATACATGACCCACGCTTCCAAAGACCTCGTACGCATTCTCCTGTATGACAGCCTGAAAATTATGGACTACAGGGAAACAGGAATTCCCATCTACGCCGATATACATGTGGAAAAAATGCTAGACAATATCGTGTGTTATTCACCCAACCATACATTCAGTCCGTTTTCCGACAGCGATATAAGAATTACGTTCTATGGCGCTGGTCACATAGCCGGCGCCGCCGGGATATTCCTGGCAGGGGAAGAAGGCAGCTTTTTCTACAGCGGGGACTTTTCAGCGACTAAACAACAAACTGTTGAGGGCGCCGCATTCCCGAAGCTCAGACCGGATGTCGCCGTATTTGAATCTACATATGGAGACAGGCTGCACGCCAGCAGGGATATCGAAGAGACGAGATTAATAGCAAAAATCGCCTCAATCACAGGGGAAGGCGGCAAACTGCTGATACCTGCGTTTGCGCTCGGAAGATCACAGGAAATTATCCTGATAATCAATAGAGCTATCAACAAAAAGCAGCTTCCCGGCAGCCTGAAAGTGTACGTAGACGGCATGGTTAACGATATTTGTCGGGTTTATCAAAACAACCCGAATTATCTACGAACACAATATGGCAAAAAGATATTCCGTGGAACTGATATATTTTATAACGACAATGTAATACCAGTAAACAAGAATCAGGCTCTTCGCGATCAAATCGTCGCAAGCAGGGACGGACTTGTAATCATATCAAGTTCCGGGATGCTCACGGGAGGTCCGAGTCAATGGTACGCTGAAAAGCTCGCGGGAGATAAAAGAAACGCGATTGCGCTCACAGGATATCAGGATGAGGAATCTCCCGGCAGACAGCTATTAGATATGATCGACGCCGTACGCAGCAGCGAAGGCGACGGTGACGCTGTACAGCGCGGCGACGGTGACGCTGTACGTAGTAGCGAAGGCGACGGTGACGCTGTACAATGCAGCAGCGGTGACGCCGTACGCAGCAGCGAAGGCGACGGTGACGCTGTACAGCGCGGCGGCGGTGACGCCGTGCGCAGTAGCGACGACGGCGCTGTTGAATACAGCGGCTCCGTTGCCTTGCACAGTGTCGGCAATGCCGTACACAGCGGCAGCGCCGTGCCTGCCAATGACCACATCTTCAAAATCGGGGAAAAATCAATACCTTTTCAATGTGATATAGGTATGTACGGGCTTTCCGCACACGCCGATAAAATGGAGATTTTAGCATTGGCGCAGACATTTGCAGCTAGGAATGTGTTCTTCAACCACGGCGGCGAGGAGGTTGTTAATTCATTGGCAGCAGAGTTTCAAAAAGAATATAACGGCAGGGTTTACATTCCAAAAAACGGCGAGGTTTTCACGTTAAACATACGTAACAAAAGAAAGCAGGCAGTTGGCATAGAGCGAGAACCGCTAATTCGTATGCCAACGCCCAATCCGCCAAGACCGTCCGAGACATTGACGCCAACGGCGGCGCCGAACCCGCTTATGCCGCATGAAACGCCAACGACAGCGCCGAACCCGCTTATGCCGCATGAAACGCCTACGGTAGCGCCGAACCCGCTTATGCCGCATGAAACGCCTACGG
>JGI24702J35022_10000257_pt1 | contig 30285 bp, 36 predicted proteins | sample TergutTh196P4_FD_35022 | JGI IMG/M metagenome (IMG submission 35022)
GCGATGCCACTCTTTTCGGATAATTCTTTCTGTGTCATATTGGAATTAATCCGTATTCGTTTAAACTTATGGCCTATCAAAGCACTCAAGTTTTTGTTGTTTATTTCATATATCTGATTCATGCCGCAAAGATACAATAAAATATCATTTATACAATATTTATTCCTTTTTTTACACTTTAATTATTATATATTTAATATTTAATATTTAATATTTAATTCAATCATTTTGAGAAATAAAATCAAGAGTACATCCAAGAGCTTCGGCTATTTTACCGAGTATATCTATTCCGGTTGAATACTTTCCCAATTCAATACGAGTTAAATTTTCGCGCTTTAATCCAGTTAGTTCTGCTAACTCAAGTGCTGTCAACTCTCTTTCCTTCCGTAATAACGCAATCTTCCTGCCAATCCGCTTACGATTTTCAATCTTGTCAAAATCAATCATTCCCATATATCCCCCTCCTTATTGCGTCATAAACATAAAATTCTATCTCACCTGCAATTTGAGCCTCATCTGGCGAACAAATAAATGGATTGATGACAACCGTGTAGAGAAAGCAGTCTGATGATGGTTGCCTTACGACAATGTTTTTCTCATAAATCGAGGATAGATTTTTGACATACAACATTGCCGGCTCTTTATCTGCTTTCTTGAAGCAGCAGACAGTCGTACAAAAGATATTACCCTTCATCGACAAATCAAATATTGCCATGCCTTTATCGACCGTCACCCTGCATGTGAACGGTGACCGGTCTATTTTCTCATTCATAGAGCCTGCCTGAAACGGTTTGAAAAATTCCACCGTTTCTGGGTAGATGTCGTTAGAATCTCTAACGACAGAGCTACCCATGAAAGTAATGTGTTCAGCTTTGTAAGTCATTATAAATAAGTTTTAATGTATTGCCTTGTTTCCATTTCTGTTCGGAACAAATACGAATCCGTTGATGCGTCATCGTGGCCATAGAACGTCAAATCAAGCAAAAAGTATTCGCAGCCTGAAAAAGTGCCAACTCTGTATATTTCATACACAAAACCCTTTTCCGGCTCATCGGCATAAATCTTTGTTCGAGGTATAAAATGCTGTTCTAATATTTCCTTTTCGTTTATGCCTGAATGCGGAATTGAAAGGTAAAACGCTGTGTCTTCTCCGAGAGCTTCGCAATCTGGAGTATTTTTATCATAAAACCGATTCTTAGTTATTTCTCCGTCACTCCAAAAAACAACTGATGGATGTTTATGGAATTTGACAGGAAATACCCCTTCAACATATTCATCAAACAGGTTTTTTTTATTCCACCCAATCTCACAATGGTTGCATGGAATGATTTGATTGATATTAAAATAAACCCATCCGTTTATTATGAATCTTCCTGCAACATCATTGCCGAACCAATCAGGGAAAAAAGACTTGACAAAAGCGTCACGATGTTCTGTCTTTTCAAAAGAAAGCACTTCATAATCGTCCCCTTTTGCATTTAATGCGTATTCGTCATTGCAGATAGATAAAATATTGTCCCCAAATTGAATGTATGATTCACTTTGTGAAAAATGTCGGTTAATTTTGGCTTCTCCTATCGGGAATAATTCCGGTTTAAAGAATTCATCTGCTGCCTCAATAAATTTATTGTACAATGTCCGTATTCTAATCTTTTCTTTTACGGCAGTGTTAAATAAATTTATATCATCGCAAAATTCAACCACATCAAGCATCCAGTTCGTAACCGTGTCATCTATTTTGATACGTGTAGCAATTGCACCTGCGCCGCCCGTACCAAAATTATTTTGCGACCAATCATCACCATCGTGGCCGTTATTTTTGATGATGTAAAGATACGTATCATCAATTAATAGATATTTTCCGCCTCCATAGATATTGTGACCTTCTACCCCTATCTGCGGGATTAGAATTTCTTTCTTTTTTAACGAAGAAAGAGTTTTGCAATCTTCCTCATTCATATATTCGTCATCAAAATCAAGAAGCCTCCTGTATAGGTTTTTTGAATTCTCCTCACGTTCTTTTTCTGCATCGTACCGATTTTTTTCTTCTGCATTTTCTGTGTCGATAATGTCAGATATTTGGGAAGTAGACGAAATTTCAATATCGTGGAATTTCACCCTGAATCCCTCTTTAATCAGGATGTTAATAGCCTCTTTCGAATATGCCCATCCTTTCAAGTCATATTTGGAAAGATTATAAATCCCATATCCCATATCTTCAGCCAAGTCTTGGTCTGACTCTCCGCCGTCGTGGTATTCTGCATACGGCTTAATTTTTTCCCATGTTTCACTCGGCAGTTTCTCCCTGATGCCGTACCCGAATATCCACCTGTACACGTTTACGGTGTTATCCTCTACGACTCGACCGTCTTTTTCATTCAATTCTGCATCAGTTACGGTGTATCCGCTTTCTTCGTCATGTCCCCATTTGATGAGAACATTTTCGTACTTTGCAATTTGCTCATCAATTGACAAATTGGAAGCATCTCTCTGTACCTGCGCCTTTTGAAGCGCATACTTTTCAATCAACGTCTTATTGTAGAAAAGTTTCCCATTGTTACCAAACAGAAATCCGTTTCTGTTTGATACGTTCGTCACGTATTTGGTGACGTTTTCCTCAGTTACTACTTTTGCAGTCATTTTCTTTGTGCCGCGATTATTTACGTTGCCGCCGAATTCTATTGGTTTTAAATTAGCACAAAGATACAAAAAAAGTATCATATATCACACATTTATATAGTTAATAATTGTTAATGACGAATAGAAAATGGCAGTCTATAGGCCGCAATGTGAAGATATTTAACGCTTTACAAATCAATTTGGCGAGCTGACTTGATGATTACTTCTTCCCGTTTGTTCTTCTTCAAATAAATCTTTTCTATTTTTGCCTCTATCTCAATAGCGAGGGTTAATTTATTTGGAGTTGTAGGTCGTGGAAAACCTGAGTATCAAATAAAGCCTTCGCTTTTGCGTGTCTATATTTAATGAGTACTTGCCTGCCTGCCTTGAGAACGTATAATTAATTTCTTCGCTTTATGGAATAATATTTTAATCAATGCATCTACTATTTTTTTTAAAGGAGAGCCTATAAAATCCCAAAGAAGGCACACCAATAGACCTGCGAAAATTTGATTGTTCATAATCATAATTTATTTATAAATAGTTTGCCGATTTTTTTTCAGCATAGTACGTAATTCAATCCGAAATTGTTGTTGTGCTCGTTATCTCTGCAATCAGTCATTATGATACGAAATAAGCCTCTTTTGCGTTCTACAAAAGGTATACCTTTTTTATAACAATCTTTAACATTTGCGAAGTGCATTTTTAACAGTTTATTTTATTGTTATTCAAAAAGGTTTCTGTATCTTTGCATTAAATAAAACGATTGACTATAGCAGTAGACAGAAATATGAAAAAGAAAGATGCATTCCAAATAATTAAAGCCTTCAATAAAAAGGATAATGCTTACACAACACATACAAGAAGCGTTGAATCATTTGAGGGATTTTTAAAACAATGTAAACGTGCCATCAACAAAGCACAGCAAATTCCAAATGCAAGCGTACGTGATGAGTTTTTTAGTATGTATGCGATAGAACAGGCGAATAGATTTTTTAAAAACGCATTCCACAATCTTTGGAATCCACAAAGCGAATTATATAAACAAAAGCTCAAAGAATATGAATCCATTAAAAAAATGAGCAATTGGGAATATCTTCGCAAATATGGTGAGTTGCATGTTCAGGATGGGTGGTTCTGCGTAGATTTTGAATTTGGTGAAATGGTCTTTGCCGGGCTTTCTGAAAAGGCATTGATAGAAATGGAAGTTTTCACCAATGAGGAATGTCGGCAATATACAGATGCAATTGTTTCAGTCAGTTAGATTAATGCGAAACACGAATTATAAAAAACTTGAAACTATGGATATACAGATTAAAAATGTAACAGGTCATCCGTCAAACGATGGGTGCATATTTGAACTGCAACGTGCAGGATTTCCCGAAGGGAGTATTGTATATTCTACTCGATTCGATGAACGAAATCAATCATTCACCTGGTCACGAGGTACTGATGATTGCGTCGCCTATCTTAATGAAACGTGTGTTATTTACAAACGATAATAATAATAATAATGAGGACAAAAGGGGATAAAGAAGAAGCAACAGCGCAATTAAGGGAAGCGCACGAAGCTGCATGTAGGGCGTATAGTGCATTAAGCGATTTAATGCAACAATGCAATGAGCAGGAAGGATTATTTAATGAATCCAAAGTGGAACTGATTGAGGAACTGACTGAAGCAGCAGACAACTTACAGGCAAATTTATATGATTTATTAAATGAAGATGAAAATGGAAACGATTGATATAGTAAAGCGAAAATCAGAGCAATTAGAAAGAAGCCTTCAGGCTCAAATGAATGTACTTTTGAGGCAAAATAAGGATTTCAAAACTAACCGGTTGTTCAACTTATATTTAGGGAAAGTATTCGGAATGTGCGAATTGTTGAATGAGTTAGGGATGAAAGAAGAAGCCGCAAGTTTAGAATGGGCTTATAAATTTGGAATTTAATAAAACATTGAACATGAAATATTTCTGTTTAGAAAATTAAGTCTTGTCTATGACTGAAAGAAATTACACAACGCTCTGCAGATTGTATCCATATAAGAATAGAAAGGGGGAAACAGTAGATTACAGTCTCTTTGAAACAAACCCTATAGATGAAAATTATCATTTTGATTATCAAAAGAATAGCGAAATATGTGATTGGATAGTAGAACATTCAAAGATTTTAATCCCAGAAATACATACAATTAGTTATTAATTATTTAAATATTATGTTGTTATGAACAATGAAGTAAAAATAGCAGGGGATACTCTTGAGGAAAACCCCATGAAAGCGCCGCCACTCACGAAGGAAGATTTAGAAGAAAAAACAGAGATGTATGAAGACTTGATGAATAAAGATTGCATCAAATATAATAAACGGGTTATATGTTATTGCATTGACCTTGAAGAATGTGAATTTATAAAAGAATGTGATATTGCCAACTCCTTACTATATAAGATAAACAAATAAAAAACTATGAAAGAAGCAATTATGTATTATGCAGACGGACGTTCCGAACCGGTAAACCCCCAAAACGGGACAGATTTTACCTTGAACGAATTGAAATCCTATGTCGAAGGCTATATCGAAATTATACGCTTGAACGACAATAAGATTATGATTGTGAACGAAGAAGGGAAAATAGAACAACTTGAAGTAAACCATGCAGCTACCAGAGTTGTTTTTGAAAACGGTATTTTAGACCAAATTGTGGGAAATGCGTTAGTTTGTTCGATAGAACTTGTAAAATAGGATTCATTTCCCTTTGATTTTTTATTTGACTAAATTTTAAGACAATGAGAATAGGATACGCAAGGGTTTCTACCGAAACGCAAAACATCGACATGCAGATAGAAGCATTACAGAAAGAAGGTTGCGAAGCAATTTATCAGGAAAAAAAATCGGCGTTCAGCCAACGTCCAGAACTCGATAATGCGATTAAGAGTTTGCGTCCGAGCGACACACTTTGTGTCTGGGCATTCGACCGGCTTGGTCGTAATATGTTAGAGGTTATGAGTAATGTTAAAGTTATCCACGATAAAGGGGCAAGCGTGTATGCTGTCGCTCAAAAAATTGACACAGATACACCGGTGGGAAAAATGATGTTGGTTAATTTTTCCCTGTTTGCCGAAATGGAAGCAATTTTACGCAAAGAACGGCAGCAAGCAGGAATAGCAAGTGCCAGGGAACATGGGCGACCATTGGGAAGACGTAAAGGGATGATGGAAAAAACGAAGAAGAAAGCAGGATTGGTAAAACAAATGTACCTGTCTGTCAATCCCTATTATTCTATCAGCCAGATAAGCAAAGAATTGCAAATTTCAAAAAGGACAATTTACCAAATTTTAAATCAAAATCAAGTGAAGTTGCGCGGTGGTTTAAACAATTAATAATCTTCTTATTTGACGAAAACGGAGTATGCAACCGCTTTATTAGTTTCATCTAAGGTCTTTGTAACTTTTATTCTATAAACACTCCATCTATGTATCCTATTTTGCTTTTTTTCCCATTCGAAAACTTGATTTTATAGAATGGTTCTTTTGCTTTGCTTATCACTTCAATCGTTCCATAAGTATATCCAATTATACGCGATTTACTATTTTCTGCAACATAAACAGGGCTTCCTGTAAACACTTTGTGTGTTCCCGGATTGTATGTCTTTTTAGACAAAGGTGTATGTTCTTTATTCGTTTGATTGCTGTTTGTCGATTTGTTTGCTGTTGGTTTTGCGGGTTGCGATGAAGAAACAGGTCCCCAAGTTCTAATTTCTTTTTCGATATTTAACAACTGTGCTTCGTGGTAAAGACTCATACTTTCATACTCACTTATGGTAAATTGTTTTTGGAAGTCTGCGTTTATTATATCAAAATAATCAGCTACGTTTAATACATATTGAGAACGCCCTGATTCTTTGGTTATATAGCCTAATTCATTTTGAATCTCTATAAGAGAGGCTATCCTGAAAACAACTGCCTGAATTCTTGCTTTACCCGCATCAATTTTTGCACGTGATACTTTCATGGCATCCTCAATGAGATTCAAATCATATCCAGGGTTATAGGCAGGTGGAGTGTAGTTGTCTGATGGATTTGTTTGCCTTAAATCATAATATTCCCACGCCTTTGATACTATATTCCACTTTTCATACCCTATTAGATTTCGGTTTGTGTCAAAATATTCATAACGCTGAAACACAGAGTTGTAGCTTTTTGTTGTTGTTTGTGTGTATGCTACAAACGAAAAAGCACATACAATGACCATTAATAAAAAATTTTGTCTCATTTCCTTATCTTTATTTTGATATATATTTCGTTTAATACAGCTATGTGTACACTTATATAATCTTCCGTTCTGTCTCCCTTTGTTCGGAAAGCTGATTAATAATAATTATTTGACTTATTTTTACTTTTCAAAGAATGCGGAAATCCTTCCGCTTCCCATGAAAAGTAACTTCTTTTCCGACTGCAAATTTATAAATTTCTTAAATAACCGTGCAATAATTTCAGAAAAATTTTCATCCTTTCCACACAAAGATTTTCGGCATTATTACGTCAGATATACCTTATCATCTCAAACGAAAATGAATTACTCAAAAAACATCGAATAAAAACGAAATAGCATATTTGAATTCATTAATAAAAAAAAGAGGTTTTTCGGATTGACGTATTTTTAGATTGCTTCACAGGTTGCCAATTACGGAAAGAACGAAGCAAACTTTTTGTATAGAAATTGCAGAATAAATATTATAATCCAAATTGATATTTCACACCAACTTCTTAAAAAACCCCATGAATTATTCGCAATGCCCTTTGTGTTCTTTCCACCCATTGAGGGTCATTCATTTTGCTGTCTATAATCTGTTGTAATTTTTCTTCTTCCTCTATTGTGTCATCATCCAACAACTCATCGCATCCGACCCCTGAACCTATCAATATTGAAAACTGTTTACTTAAAATTCGTGCCGGATATTTTGATTTTTTGATGTACTTGTTTGGATTGAGAATTATTCCGCATTTAATTGTGCCATCCCTCTGTCGAACAATAGCAGGACATGGTCCCTGTATTGATTCTCCTAAACGCGAAACTAATCGAAGGGTAAACGCACCGTTTTGGCAAACGTGCGTAAGACAGCACACTCCGCAACCATTGCATGGTTCTCCTATTCCAGGTTTCTTTATTTCCATAGCTACAGCGATAATTCGATGAAAAAATCAAACAGGTATTTCTCTATTGTTGAACAATATTCAGTCGGGAAAACACGCCTGTTTATCACAGCGGCATTGATTTTGCTGTAGACTTCATCGTCCTTTTTCATCACTGAATAGAAATGAATCTCTTTTCGGTTATACAAATCCTTGATTTTTTTTTGAGTTTGTTCAGATTTAAGCCGATTTACAGATAAATCGTCAAGAATAGAGCGAACCTCTAACCTGATTTTGTTAATCGCTTTTTTAAGTGATAGACTTTCGTCATCTGTCAATACGGTTTTACCAAGCAGAAAATCCGGCAATTTTTGTTCTTTGATTTTGCATTGTCTTGCCATTGCACTTTTGTTAATTGAATCACAATTAAGAATCTTTTTCAAATCCCTTAAAAGTTGAAGTTGACTTTCACTTTCGGTTTTTTGAGGAGGCTTATATCCTTCCTTGAAGTACTTATCGGGTATTTTTCCTCGATATGACCAGACAGACAATGTTTTGGCGTTGAGACCAAATCTGTCAATAATTTCCCGGGCGATTATTTCTTCGTAGTTCATAAGTAATTATAAAAAGAATCCGGCTTTGGTTCAATTATCCGTTGTTCTTTATTGTAATTAAATCACAATTTCAATTCCATTGCCGGATTCGGCACAAAAATAGGTAAAAAAATTATTCAATCTTGTTTTTTCAATCAAAAAGTATACCATTTACATTCTAGGCTAAAAAAGATTTTCACTTTTTTTCATATTACTTTCAATGTTTGGTAAACCTTTTCTTGCCTGTACTTGGTCAAACTGAAACGGTAACGAGCAAAACTGGGGAGCAACCCGGTTGAAAGGAAAATCGCTTAGAAGGATATAATTTTAAAAAAAATGTGTGTATTTGCATACAAATCGTTCCGGGTAAGACTGGTACACTTTACTCCAGAACGCGTGGTACACTTTACTCCAGATTGGGTGGTACACTTTGACCGGAATCATCAATTCAAATTTCTTTACCTAAAAAATTATTAATATTTCTAATTGAATTGTTTTGTGTTTTTTTACTTAAATTTGCGCCAAATTATTGAAGTATTTTTAAAAAGGAAGACGCATGACTTTATGAAATTTGACAACAATCTTTAAATGTGATTATTATGCAGAATAATAGAAATTTAAACAAAGAAATTGAGGAAGGAAACCATTTCAAAAACATGGCAAGTTTTAAAGTTATTTTGTTTTTGCTGCTGAGTTTTGTGATAACAATTGAAACAAATGCACAAAGTAAAATGGGTATTGCCGTGCTTGATTTCAAAGCCGGTGTGGGCGTTAATCAATCTGATGTTGACGGCATGTCTGCTATGTTAATTACGTACTTATTTGATACGAAAAGATTTACTATTGTAGAGCGTACCCAGGTTAACAAAGTAATTAGTGAACAGGGTTTTCAGCGTACAAGTTTAACTAATCAACAAATGGTAAGAGTTGGAGAGATATTGAATGTGCAAAAAATTGTAGTTGGAGATGTTAACATCATTAATGGACAATACAATGTAGATACTCGCATTCTTGATGTTCAGACGGCATCCATCGAAGCTACCGCAGGAGAAACATGGACGCAGGGCACACTTTATCGTTCGACAATACAAAAATTGTCCCAAACGTTAGTATCGAAGATTAAATTTCCGACGTATGCTGCACCTTCATCCGCTCCACAATCTATGCCTAACGCGGGAAAGGTAGTAACGCTCTATGGATATCTGCAAGTATATCCTACGGATATCGGTGATTTTTCTACTGAGCCGAAAAATGTTATTGATGGAATAAACCGTACTGCCGGTTATGGTTTTAACGATTGGCGTCTGCCTACTAATGAAGAACTTGAAGCCATGCAAGCCAACATCAAAGAAATAGGCGGAATGCAAAGTGGTTTGTATATGGTTGTCGGATTATCCTATTCCAACAGAGCACATGTTCGTCTGGTTACTACCGGAAAACCAATTGTAGAAAAAGAAGCCGAGCAAAAACGAATAGCGGAAGAGAACGAAAGAATTGCTGCTGAAAACAGAAGAAGAGCAGAAGAGCAGGCTGTAGCTGAAAGACAAAGAGCGGCGGAACGAGCAGAAGCAGAAAGACAAAGGCAAGAAGAACAAAGACGAATAGCAGAGGAAAGACGAATAGCAGAGGAAAGGAGAAAAGCAGAGGAAAGAAAAAAATTAGAACCCGGCGTAATTATCAACGGCGTTACATGGGCAGCTTTCAATGTTGGAAGTCGAGGAACTTTTGTTAACAATCCCGAAGACTATGGGAATTATTATTCCTGGGAAGAAGCCAAAACTGCATGCCCTGAAGGTTGGCGTTTGCCAACTGAAGATGAATTCTGCAAACTTGATAATGTTTTGTGTAAGAAACAGGGATTTTACAGATATGAAATTGAAAACAAATGGGGTAAAAGAAATGGCGTTAACGGTGTCCCATTTGGCATTGGAGATAATACTATTTTTCTTCCTGCTGCAGGTTATTTTAATATTTATAGAAGTGGTGTTAATTATTTTGGAGAATATGCATGTTATTGGACCAGTACAGAGCGCCCTTTTTTCAATGGAAGAGATGCATATGCGTTGGACTGCAGGTTAGATTTGACTGAATTTAGAGTTTTAGGTGCAGAAAAGACTGATCGAATGTCTGTTAGATGCGTCAAAAAATAAAAAAAAACGGATTAATTGAACATTTTTAAAATCCTCCATTTCTTTTTATTTGACCCGTCAAGAGTGAAATAGTATAATTGCCTAAAATTTTCACCCCTTCCCAAAAATGATTTACGTAATTTTAACGTCAGTTATATCTCATCGTCTCTAACGCAAATAAATTATGCAGGGAAAATATTACACAATGATATATATGCATATTTGCATTGTGATACATTTGCACATTGATACAATATCATTATGATATTATAGCACATTTGGAGTGGTTTTTAAAAGCTTTGGTCTATTCTTTTCTTGGATTTTGTTCGATTAAAAACATGAATTTCGAGAATGCGTCTGTTAGTTTTTGGTGATTTTCAGCATTCCTGTTTCTAATCACAAGCACCCATCCTAAAATTATCAAAATCAATACAACGATAAAAAACAGAACAATTGAAATAAAAACCTCGAAAGACAGAACATTAAACTCGAAAATTGAATCTATTGTCCAAAGCAATAACATTAGCATCGCAAGTGACCATGCTATCCAGACAATTTTTCCAGCCGGTTGATTTTTTCTTGATTCCATAAATTCCTCATTTTAATTAATATTGTGTAAATCTGATAAATAGTATATCTCAAATAACGATACAAATATACGCAAACTATTTGAAACGTGCAAATAAAAAAGCATTTATTTTTTAGAAATTGATAATTTTTTTATCTTTGCGTCTATGAAGCATATAATTGGTGTAATTTTTTTGATAATTTTTTCGGCGACCGATATTTTAACCGGAAGAGTAATTAGAGTTGCCGATGGGGATACAATTACGATACTGCTTGCAGGGAATATTCAGGAACGTATCCGTCTTGCTGATATTGATGCGCCGGAACTTGGACAACCTTTTTCAGAACAGTCCCGTCTTTATCTTTCTGAATTGTGTGCCGGTAAAACCGTAACGATTGAATACAAAGAGCGCGATATTTATGGGCGCATACTCGGAGTTGTCATTGTAGATGGAATCAATGTGAATGAAGCAATTGTACGTGAAGGGTTAGCCTGGGAATACAAATACAACACAAACGGAAGAATTCGAGAATTACAAGAAGAAGCGCAGTTGAAAAAAATAAATATATGGAGTGATGAAAATCCAGTAAACCCTTACGACTACAGAAGGGAAAAAAATAAATAATGGCTTGTTGAAGAACTCTCTGGGAAGACAGGATAAAGCACTGAATCACACTATATTCATTAAAAAAAGGACAAACATCATGCTGAATTTCAAGCCTTTATTATTTTGCTGCGCCAAACTTGATTCAATCTCATATCTGCCGGCACCATATTTTTTTTCAAGACTTGCCTTAATATCAGATAGCCTCGCTTCAGCCAGTTCAAGTTTTTCCTTATTGGGAAATGTGTATTCAACTGTCTGATATGCTGATATTTTAGTGTTCAATTCTTCAATATTTTTAATATATTGAGGAATAAGGCAGCCTTCAATTCTATTTAGAGCCGCTATCGGATATTTACCTGCAAATTCTGCGGTTCTTGGAACGCTGCCTTTGTTGTGTTGATATTTAAGATTCCCTTGCACGAATAAACGATTATGAAATATTTCCTGTTTGTTTTCCGTCAGCATCTTTTCTCCAATCATAACCAATTGAAAATTAGCGAAACTGCCAATTTCAACATAGTCTACCGTGTTTGTATTATTTTTGTCAAGTACTTTATTGATAGCATCCCCGAAACTTTTTGCATCTTTGTATACTACTTCACCTACTTTAGCTCCGTCAACAGGAAAGCCTTTTGCGTTCATCGGAATAGACTTGTAAAGTTGCATATCCTTTTTAAAAAGTTCAAGATAATGAATCATCTTTTGCTTATCTTCTGAACAGCGTACAATTTGCATATCTCTATCACGGGCTTTATCCAAGAAAATACGTTCTTCGGTCTTATACTGCATTATTTCACGTTCAAGTTTTGCCTTTTCCAATAACTCTGTATTTCCTGAAAGAACTGCAATATAATCGGCGTAACTCATGCCGCTGCTCTCATCCATTCCACCTTCGTCCAATTTGCGGACACTGATACTTTGGTCTTTTATCTGAGCTATAAAATGAGCCTTATTCTGTACAAGGTTAAATTGGTAGGTATCAAGTGTTTCTTTGGTTGCGTATATTAAAACATCAACTTTATTATCGGCATAAAATTTTGCGACCCTGTTACCTGTGCGGATGGCACGACCATTACGTTGCTCAAAATCTTTCGGTGTCCAAGGGATATTAACATGATGAATCGCAACGCAACGCTCTTGCGCATTTACACCGGTGCCTAATTTTTCTGTGCTTCCAATCAGGATGCGCACGTCCCCATCATTCATCTGTTCAAATAATTTTTGCCGTTGTCTATCGGTATTAAAGTCCTGAACAAATTGTATCTCATTATCAGGTATTCCTTTGTCCATTAATTTTCGTTTGATATCTCCATAAATACTGAATCGTTCTTCTCCTTTGTCTACTCCGATATCGCTAAAAATCAACTGTGTCCCTTTGTGGGCATTGTATTTGGTGTAATAGTCATAAGCTCGGTCAGATACTGCCTGAGTTCTATTGCTTGCTTCGGGCATATACCTTTCTTCATCAATCAGTCTTAAATCCAAAGCAGCTTTCCTTGCCGTATTGGTTGCAATCAACATTTTAGCAGTAATTTCGTTTGCAGATAAATTTTCCCTGAAAATCAATTGTCCCTCCCCTGACTTTGCGAATTTTTTCAGCCGGTCATACATATCTACCTGTTCCTCCGTCTTTTCCAATGCAATAAGAATTTCATTTCGTTTTGGTCTGTCTAATCCGATATTATCAGCTGTTTTATAATCGGTTATCTGACCGTAAAATATAGACAGTTCCGGCACTTTAACAAATTCCCTGAATCGTTCTTTCAGTTGCAACTCGTTTGTAATTCCAAATTCTATTTCTTTGCTTTTTTTCGTGTAGACGGAAGCCCAGGCATCAAAACTCATAATTCCCTGCTTTTCCAAAGCACGAGGTCTCAAATAATCGAACAAGGCATATAATTCAGTCAGTGAATTAACAATCGTAGTGCCGGAAATGAATGTTGCTCCCAAATCACTTTTATTTCGTTCCTGAATCGTTCGGATAGCTAATTTAAGATTCATGGAGCGGTCAGAACCTTGAGTATTGCCGATACCGGCAACCCTTACATGCTTTGTTTTTATAGACGTATTCTTAAATTTATGGCTTTCGTCGCAAAAAATATGGTCAATTCCCATATTTTTAAAATCCACCACAGTATCTCTTTGCATTGAAAGCCTGTAAGTAACCTCATTTAGTTCGACTGTTCTGTTTTTCATTGCCTTTTCAAGTTCTTTCTCTGCACGCTTAAAAGAATAATCGCCGTTTCTCAACGCAAATAGTGCTTCCCTTATTTTATTCAGTTCTTCATTTAAAACAATTTTTTTTGTTTCGTCCGATTGGGGAATAGCCTTAAACTGTTCGTGGGTCATAATAATACAGTCCCAGTTATTGTTCTGTATTTTGTTTAAGAAAATTTCTCTGTTTTTGGCATTAAACTCTTTTTCAGAAGCATAAAGCAAATTGGCTTCGGGATACATTTTTTTAAACGTTTCGGCTATTTCAATCGTATTTGCCTTCATTCCAATGATTAGAGGTTTATGGCATATGCCAAGTCGTTTCATTTCGTAGGCGCTCACACAGAATATTGCCGTTTTTCCACCTCCTACTTCATGGTCTATAATACCGCCATTTTGACATTTAATGCGCAGAATAGCATCTTTTTGGGTTTGATACAAATCCTTATATTTTATAGCAGATAAATCCAATCCGGGAAAAGTCTGAAACGAACCGTTGAATGAAGGGCGGACGAAACAGTTGAATGTACGGTTATAAATTTCTTCAATATTGAATTTATGGTTAGCAGGTAAATTTTGGCTCCAAATTTTCCATTCATTTTGGATGCTTAAAATGGCGGCATTCATTTTTGCGATTCCTTCCGAATCAGGAACAGTTTTTCTCTCACTTCCGTATCCAACAGTTTTTGTCATTTCCGGTATGGTATCCAAAAGGGCAAATCGAAGCACATCTTCATACGTATAATGACGATTTGCACTTCTAACAGAAAATTTTTGGTGTGCGGAATGACTATAACCGGCATCAATATCGAAATGGTCTATTATACCGTTATAAGAAACAATTGATTCAGTGTTAAACAAATAAGTAGCAAAATCGGAATAATAACTCACAGGTATCCATCGCTCTCCAAGATTAAGTCCGATATCGTGAAATGGTATTTTTGCCGGTATGGTGCTTTTGAGTGCATCCATAGCATCCTTGATTTCATAATCAACGCTGTTTTTGGCAAAAGCTCTTTGAGCCGTCTCATATTTCTCAACCACATTGCCTGAAAGGAAAATATCCGCCGTCTCATAGAGATAGGTTTGAGGGTTTTTATAAATTTGTCCTTTCAATTCACTGATGATTTCATCTTCACTCATTTTGGTGATTGACTGCAAATAATCCAGATTGACATTGTTGTATCTGTTCCTGCAAAGATGCAATGCCTCTTGCGGTGTATAAATTTCCTTATCCCTGCCAAAAGCAACAGGTTCAAAAAATATATCTGATTTTGAAATTTTTCCGTCTCGAATAATTTCGAGACCTTTCAGTTCCGTATAAGACGGTTCAAGAATAAATTTGTCTGATACAATATCAAGATTAATTTGTCTTGGGGGGAATCTGTTCGAATAAGGCGAATTAATAAATATATCATACGACCGATTAAGCTCTGTCCGAAGGAAATTATTTTCCTTCAAGTGTTCATTTTCATAGTCTTTAAGCGCATAATAAGCATCACGCAAATGCACATAATCAATTATCAATTGTCTGACATCTTCTTCTTTTGCATCGTATAAATCTGCCGTTCCTTCTCCATTTGAAATTCCAATTTTATCCTCTTGTAACTGAAAACAGCCAACCACATCATATATCGGATTTTCGAAGTCAAATGAAATTGGTTTAATTTCTTCTTCCGAAAGGAAAAAATTTGCATCATCAAACAGCGAAAGTTGAACCGGTTTGTCCGTCTCAATTTTTTCTGTCTGATTATTAGACATAAAAAGTTTTCTGTCGATTTCATTTTTTATGTCCAAAGGAACTACCTGTTGAATATTGTTCGTAATTCCTTCTATACCATAATCATTATAAAAACGAACATCAGGCTGTCCGTACATATTGGTTCCAATACCTCTCCTTGTCGCCATGACCCGGTCGTTATTGGCTGCATACAATTCATTAATATATACACCTGTGTCTATCTGCACACTTCTAAGAAACGAATTTTCTGTTTTTGACAATGGCGTGTCAAAGGAACGATTATTGTTTTTCTGCAAAATGATTAAGTCTGATTGAGCTTTCGTGCTATCGAACGTGTTTTCGGGAAGTCGAACTGCAGAAACAAGATGCGCTCTTGAGAGAATGTGTTTGCGAAACTGTTCATGTTTTCTCGCATCCATAATACCTGTTGGCGCTATAAATGCAAGCACCCCCCCATTCTTTAAAGCATCAAGTCCTTTTTCAAAAAAATAGGTATGAATAGCATTGGTCGAAGATATTAAATCAATGTTTTTGCTGTTGAGATAAGAAGCATCGAAAACCTTGAAATCGCCGAATGGTATATTTGATGCAACAAGGTTAAATGAATTGTTAATTCGAGCCGGCACACTTTCAAAACCGGTTGAAATGACTTTTTTTTCAGGATTAATGGCAGTCAATATTTTGCTTGTTAAAATGTCATTTTCCACAAGCGTATATTTATTAGCTCTAATATTTGTAAATGCCCCATTTCCGGCAGATGGGTCTAACATGTTTGAGAAAAAATATCGGTTCTCAAAAAAAGCCGTATCTATTGCTTTAATTATCTCAACCGGCGTATAGAAAGAAGTTAATACGCTTCCCCTCAAAGACGAAAAATAATTGTCATACTGATTGGGAGCGTTTTCACGAATCACATCATGCAAACGTTGAACGAACGGAACTAAATCCTGTTCGGACTTGGCAAACTGTTCCGGTTTATGAGGGTCTAATAAAATACATTTAAGGTCTCCAAATCCATCGTATTGTTGAAGTATTTGAAGTTGCGTCGGCGTAGCCTTGCCGTTACTAAGTTTCAACGCAATTTCAATAGCATCAATATTAGCCTTCAGTTTTTCCCTGATAGATGCCATTTGAAATAATTATAAATTGTCAAAGTCGTCTGTAATGCCTTTATAACCGGGTGCAAATTTTATAAATAGCCCGTTTTGGTGTACAATTTCATCAATTTGTCCTGAACTGTCCCGGTATATCAACCGCCTTCCTCCCAAATTATAGTTATCGGTTAAAAACCTGACTACATTAGCAGCATCATTGGTAACGGTTCTCGTATCACACCCGCTATCGACAATAAATAAATATTCATCCGTACTCCTGACAATGTCAAATTTTGATTTCAATTCCATCTCCATCTCTTTAATTATAACTGATTAAAAAACATTAATGTGTTTGTATTCAACATCTTCCCCCTTGCCTTCATGTTTTTTAAGGAATGGCATAAGTTCTTCAACAAGAAGATATTCTTTAGGGTCACCCTCAATATTTTTCGGGTATTTAGCAAAGATTGTTCTTACCGCCGGATTCCGGTATATTTCGACTGCTTCTTCTTTATCCATTTCATAACAATAATTATCCATGCCTACCTCAATAAGATAGGTAATTGGAGAAAACTCCAAATCGGTATATAGCGTTTTCCATGCCTCTTCTTCACGTTCCAAACTGTTTTTTCCGGCATAAAAGGCATTCGTATGAGCCTTTGCCGCCAAACTTGCCCTTTCAACAATAAAGTTCGTCATTTCCTCTTTATCTTCTTCCATGTATGGGTGATAATCATGGATATAACGCAACAAAAGCTGTTGAAACACATTATAACAATCAATCTTTGCCATATCAATAATCTTTATTTATACAACTTTCACAAATAGATGAAATATAAGGCTTTTCAATTAAAGGCAGAAAAGCGATATACTTTCCGCATTTACGACAAACAACAAAAAACTCTTGATTCTTATCGTCTAACACTATTTTCGCAATTTCATCCATCAATACCGACCTGCTAATTTGTAACTGCCTTGAACATTCATCTAATTTTAGTTTCGTTTCAGGTGCAAGATAAAAAGCAGTAGAAACATATTCCCTTCTTTTCTTCTGACCTGAACCTTATCTTTTACCTCCTCGCTTTTGTTCCATAATTTATAATTTTTGAAAATGAATAACTTGATACAAAAATGCAAAAAAATTATGGAACATCCAAATATAAGTTAATAAACTAATTAATAAATTTTAAAACACCCTCGAATAAGGATTGTTAAATTCTAAAATCCCTTTCTTTTGTTTCTGAATTTCAACCCTGTCTCGAATCAAAGGAATCACATCATTGCTGTTTTGTATCCCTATTAAGACCAATTTGGACTTGGTGATATCCCTCGATAATATAACCACATTCATTATACCCAAAAAAACTTCAACGAGATTTTGTCTTTTCTGATAATCAAAAACCCGGTATAGTTCCATATAGTCAATGGTTCGGTTAAAAACGCCTTGTTTAACTACAATCTGTTCTATATCAATAATATATGTAATATTACGCAGCACAACATAATGCCAACCTGAAATCATCACCAACAACATCGTAACCACCCCCAAAAGATAGTTAAGATACCATTCAAAACGGAAGAAAACAACGGCAAAGAACAAAAGGGAAATGAAGATACCCCAAATGAGATTCGTCATTATCCAATAGCGGACAGTAGGTTTAAGGGTAATCATAATTTTCTTCCTTTATTCTGATTAAAACTTCCGATAACATTAAGTTTGACAGAAACGTTGTTGTTTGCATCAAATGACGCTTTTATAGTCCCTGTCTCGTATCGAAAAACGCCATCTTTGTCTTTTATAATCGTATGTCTATTGGCCGTTTCTTTACCATTAAGTAAAAGAATTTGGTCATTTGCAGAAAGTTTATGCCAATAAACCCCAATTTTTGCGAGTTCATTTCTTAGTCTCTTTTCTTTGATGTCTATACTAAAATATTTTTTTGCCTCTCCCTCAATATCCGTTTCACTTTCGTTTTTTATTCTTGCTTCGCTTCCGTCAGGATAATAAGAAAAATTGCCATTTAAAAAATCATCAATAAGCAAACTCCCTCTATCCGGATTAACTTCCCAATCAATGGCTTCTTTTTTTGAATAGCCAATAGGACAAAAATTAATCCTGTTATCAGTAATTACCGGAAAAGAATTATATACACCTGCAAAATAAACTCCTTGTTCAAACTCATAACCATAAACAGTTTGAGTTCCATCATTGGTCTTTACTTCAAATATTTCCATATGACATACATTATTAGCGTTTTACATTTTTAGTATTGGCGTCATTTTTAATCCTTTGGTCGTTGTCGGTCGAAAAATTATATCCGCCGAATTAGCATTTATCCGGGACAATTTCAGATGTCCTTTTTGATAAACATTCTTCCCCTTTTTGTTTTTGGATGTTATGGTAACAGCAGTTGTTTCCTTTCCCTTCAGCAAATCGCGTTTTTGCACTTCGGATAAGTCGCTCCATTTAATCCCGGCTTGTTTTAATCCGTCTTTATTTACTTCATTTTCGCTAAACAGATATCCCTCTCTTTTGTTTGACAGGCAAGCATTTTCATCTAACGCTAATGTTTCCATCAAATTTTTTTCAAGAGCTGCATCACCGGATAAGTATTGTTCCCATTTAGGAAATTCACCTTTTGTCCTTAGGGCATAGATATATTCATCAGGACGGTCATATTCATTATACAGTCTTACACAAAATGCGTCATATTCCTTAGATGCCTGCTTATTGAGTTCAAACTGAACAAAAAATTTATCAAATAAATTTACGATTTCCATACGCTCTGTATTTTTGAGAAGTACAGAATTTTGCCCACCCAAATCATTATACATTTGTGGAGTAAAACGTATGCCTGCATTTTCTTCCTTAATATTCTCAATTAGCGTATCGTAGTGATTCTTTTTATCAACTATATCATTCATGGTTTTTTCCGCTTCCTGTTTTGTATAGCACCTGTTTTCCGTACCATCAAGTTTTGAGGTAAGATTAAGATAGGGTTTGTCGGCATAGTTCACCATGTTAGCAGAAAAATAGTCGTTTCGACTTCGTTTTCCACTGCGTCCTAAAAACGGATATTGATTTTTTCTAAAAAAAATATCGCCAATATCATCAAGCATTCTTTTTATGTCGTCGTCGCCGTCGCTCATAGTCGTATAATTATTTAATAATTAATTAGTTTCTTTTAAAAACAGGTTTTTTTTCTTTACTCCGTTTATCGTTCGTTAATGCCTCGTTCCAATCTTTTAAGCGATTTGGTTTAAGGGACACAACATCGGATTCAAAGCCACATTGTTTTATAAAATTTTGGAGAGTAACCCTATTATTTGCCATTTCAAATGTTTGATTGTTAACGGTAAATTTAACTCTGTCGGCATTTTTTGTTTTAAAAAGCGTATATCCGTCTTTCAAACAGGCAAGCTGAATATCAAACAGATGTCCTGAAAGGTCATTGTCATGACACCCATAGATAGATTTTGCATTGGGGAAAGTATTGAGAACATGCGAAAACTGATTGATTGATGGATAGCCGCCCGAAGAAACAAAAACAGACCGGTTAGGGTCAAAAGAAATGGGTTTAATCTGGAAAAAAGAAAGGGCATCAATTGCGCTCTCAAAGAAAAATATTTTGGATACCTCTAATTTCATGTCGGAAAAGTCTGCCACCCATGATGCATTAACTTTATCTCCACCGGCAGAAAAAGATTTAAAGCCCCCATAGTTTCGTAATTCATATCCTCTCACAAAATTATCTTCATCTGCAATGGTATAAGGGAAAGCCACATTTTTGAAGCCGTTATTTTCAACAAGTCGAATAAAGGGCAAAAAGGCACGGATAGTTTCTTCGTTAATATTTCTTTCCCGGGTTAAATAATGAAGTTGATTTACAGTAGGTTCAAAAACCACGTAATCCGTTTCGTTGAAAACTTTCTGTTCGGCAACACTTTGATTTTGGTATTTGGTTATATCGTATGCAATCCCCGCAAAGTGTGCCAATATCTTGTTAATGCTGTCAGTTTCATTCCTTCCCTGTTGTATGAATCGCGACAGGTTGTTTTTTACGAAGTCAATCACGCTGCCGTGTTCGGTGTTGTTGCCCAAATTCCAATAAAGTTGCGTAGAAGGAATTGTCGGGTTCTTAATAAGGATTGTATCACCCAAAGCATCTCTTAGCACAGGTCGAGCCTTCGTGAATTTGCCTTTAACAGGTTGATATCCCAGATGTTCCGCCATCTGCAATATAGATACCTTGTCTCTATAATCCTTAAAAGTTGCCATATATTACACTTTAATGCCTCTTGAAACCATTGCCGATTCTACCTTGTTAGTTCTAATTGAAACGCTGTTATCTAAATTTCTTACAAGTTGCAGCGATGCCTGCACTAACTCTCCGTTATGATTTTTACAAGCGATTGCCTTTGTCTCTTTCCCTCTGATTAATCTGTTTTTATCTGTTTCTGAAAGTTCTGCAAATTTAATATTTATTTTCTTCAATTCGTCTCTGGGAATTTCATCCAAAGAAAATGGCGTTTGACTTTTCTGTTCTCCATTCACCATTTTTACGCCATAATCTTCCGGCTTAATATCTATATCATAATCTTCTAAAGACTTAATTGCTTTGGGCGGTTTTCCATTGGTTATCAATTGAAAAGTTTTGCCGCTGTCCGCATATCGAAAATTTAGATAACCCCCTGCCGCAATCCCGGTAAATATGATTACTTTATTATCTGCATCAAATCTATACATTTTCCCTTTTTCCAAACCAAAAAGATTGATTTCCTTCGTTTCTTCTGCAACAGGCCTTACAACATCCACCGCAGCAAAATCCTCTATCTTTTCTTCCTTCCCTTTTGTTACCGCCTCTTTTTCCTCTAACTGTAAATCAATCTTTTCATTAATCATATTAGATGCTTTATGTACATCTGAAAGCAGTGTAAGGATAAAATCCGGTTCTGCCTTTAATGTTTCAAGCCAACTCTTTAGGTACTGTGCATTTTCTTCCCGAATGGTTGTTGAAATTCCAAACGCTGCACCTGTCAAGGCAGCAGTCATTTCAGCAATCAATTCTTCTTTTGCGTATTTTTCATTACCGACAAAACCAAACCCCCTGTTTAATCGTGATTCAATACCGGTTGAATGGGTCATTTCATGTAAAAGGGTGCCATAATAACTTTCTCCGTCTTTGAATTGTGCTTTTAAGGGTATGGTTATTTCATCTGTGAGAGGACGATAAAATGCCCTGTTGCTTTCTTTTTCATGAATTGGACAGAGCCAGGATTTTGTCTCAAGCATTGAATCCAGACCGGCATGTTTGTACATGCCATTTTCGTCATTCATTTTCGGAACCCGGTACATACTTTCAATTTTTTTCTGTAGCTCCGGTTTGTCCTCTTTCATATTGGTCTGTTCCACATTAAAGACACTGTATTCTTTTAGCAGCATCCTTTTTTTATAATTATCCTTTTCTTCCTCTGAAAGCTTCTTCCATTCTTCTAATTTAATGTATTTTGTAGGGTCTTTTTTGCTTTGAAAAGACGGTTGCCAATAAATTACCGTAAATGCCCTTTCTCCTTTTTTAACGTATGTCCCTTCTTTTCTTGCCTGGTCAAAAGTAAGAAATGCCGGTATTTTATAATTTTTTCTTTCAGTTTGAAAAAACAGCATTAAATCGTTTATCCCATTATATGCCCGCCCGGTTATTGCATTTCGAGGTAAACCAATCGGAGTAGTTATCCAGGGTTTGTGCCAATTGTCCTGTACGGATTCGATTTTCTGTATCATCATTTCGGCAAATATCTGTATAGCCTTGTTGTTTAAATATCTGTTTGCCATGGTATTAAAAATTTATTCTTCTGATTGTTCTGCCAAATATCTCTCCAACTCGTCTCCTTCATCGCTACTGTTTTCATCAATGGTTTCTTGATGATGAAAATACCATTGTTCGGCAATTTCTTCCGTTGGTTCCTTAACCCCGAATAAATCACAACTGTTCTTAAATGTTTCAGCAAGGTCTTGCTGAGCCATTACAAACTCTAACCAACCGATTTCTCCTTCTTGATACAATTGCACCAAGTCGCCATGTTCCAATTTTTGTAAATCTTTCAATTCCATATCTTTAAGTATTAAAGTGAATAACTACATTTTTATTGATGCGCCCGGCATTTTTTGCTGTATAAAAGACATATATTCGGCTCTGTTTTCATCGGTTTGAATATATGCCATAAATCCGGGATTATGATAGTCGAAATCGAATTTTTGTTTTTCATCAAATGCAGCTCGTGCGGTATTCGATAAATCTTTGATATCAAGGTTGTTTCTGGCAATGAATTTATCTTGTTGAAGCTTATTTGGAAGTTGGGTTTTAAGAACATTATTCGCTTTTTCGCCTGAGGAAAACAAGGCACGAAGCTTAAATACATCGTCCTTTATTTCAATTCCCTGCTTATGGTTCAAATCAATCTTTGCCGTTATTGCCTCTCCTGTGAGATTATTTATCAGAGACACGGATTGTCCGTTTATCAGCCTTTCTTTGTCTGACTTTTTGAGTTCAATTCCTCGAATTTGGTTGGGAACTACATTTTCCATTTGTCGGCTTAAAAGGTCGTTGGTTTCTTTATCTAATTGACAGAGAAATTTTTTGCCGTTAATCTCTGCTGTTACGGTTTCGCCCTTTTTCATTTTTTCAATCAGTTCCTTGTCCAAATGAATATCATTGTTGATTTCATTTTTAACCGGAAATACCTGAATGGATACTGTTCGGTCTTCGTTTCGTTCAATCGCCAATTTGGCTTTGGTACCATCCGGCATTTCAATTAAACCGGTTTTATATCCGTCAAGCAGGCGTTGCTTATCATATTCTCTTATATTGAATTTGTCTATGTCAACCATCTTAAGGTCTGTTTCGGTAAAATATGAACCAACGTAACGGATGTGTTGCCGTTCACCATCCAAAGAAAATCCCCTTTCATTTAAAAGGTCAAGTCTTATTTTGTGCTTTCCGATTTCGCTTTCAATGGTTACACTTTTTCCCTGCAAAAGTTTTTCCCTTTCCGCAGACGGAATATCAAATGGTATATTAATTCCTTTAGTCTTTGATTTAATGATTTCGTTAGTTTCCCTGTCGAGTTGAAGAAGATTACGTTGACCATCAACATTTTTATTGATTAGTTTGCCTGAATACAATTGGACAAGTTCTGCATTGGTAAGGTTGTAATCATTTTGTATCTGTTTGCGAACCGGAACAACGAACGCTTTAACTTCACCGTTTTTCCGTTCTAAAAGAAGTTTGCCATCCATCACGATTTTTTTCCCTGCTGCATAAAAATCAAATCGCAAAATGTCTGTTCTCTGACCGGATAAAAACCTTAACAGATTATCCTTATCAAGATTCAGGACACTTTTCTTGTTCATTCCTATTAGAGCCAGGGACTCATAGGGAACTTCGTTGATTGAAAAATTTTCCATAAAATTTGTATTATATTAAAAATATTAATATCTTTGCCGCAAATATACGACATATATTTATATTATGAACAAATTAGGAAGAAAAAAAATCGTTTTTAGCGCAATTTTTTTTATGATTAGCTATCTGACGGTAACAGCGCAATTCAATACGTTGCGCCCGAAAGATAAAATTAATGAATTGGAAGCGGAGAAAATGATTCAGGATTCCATACAAACGAATACGGAAAAAGCAGGCGAAATTCAAACAGTTCAAGAAAGTACCATTGAAGAAGGGGAAAAATATATCCTCAATGGGATGCACAAAAATCAGAATTTGGCATTACCAATAGACGAACTGAACGTGACTTCATCTTATGGATATCGTACAGACCCCTTCACCAGAAAACGGACATTTCATAAAGGAATAGATTTGAACGCTGATTTTAATTACGTATATAGCATCATGCCGGGAAAAGTGGTTAAGTCGGGAAAAAATCGCGCACTTGGAGAATTCATCCAGGTTGAGCATGGGGAATTTGTTACTACTTACGGGCATCTTTTTCAAAGATTGGTAAGTTCAAAAGAAGTTGTCGAAGCCGGTCAGCCTATTGGAGTTTCGGGAAGTACCGGAAGGAGTACCGGAGAACATTTGCACTTTCAAATGAGTTATAACGGAAAAAACATAGACCCTTTACCTGTATTGAACTACATCCGTCAAATCATGCAGGAAGCACGTAAAGAATTGGAAAATGCAATCAAAGAATTAGATATTAAATAATTAACTTTTAAAACAAAAAAATTATGAACACAATTATGTTTTCCGGCAAGATACTTGCCGACGTTAGGGTAAACAAAGGGGAGAAGGGGAATTTTATCTCTTTCATGATGTATGAAACAGGAAGAGGAAAAGATGCGCCTAAAATTGAAGTTACGCAAAATTTCAAGGGAGAAGAAGTCCCATCAATCGTTACTTATTTAAAGAAGTTCGCTACAGTGATAATCATGGGAACGCCATACGCAAAAATGGGTAAGGACAGAGACGGACATCCGGTTCCGGTATTGGCAGCCTTTGCAGACAAGATAGATATTGTTGAATTTGCAACGGATAAGGAAAGAACGGATTAATAACCAGACAAAAAGATTGCTGTAATGAAAAGGTAAGTATGGATACTTGCCTTTTTTGTTTTTTATCTGACTATGGACAGTCTAAAAAGATGAAGATAAGCATCAAAGCATTGCCGTTTCCAAAACATTTCGTAATTTTGCCTGCTGCAAGCAGGCTCAACCCGAACATACGCATTATCTGGCATTTTGGGACAGCGCAGTGCGATTGGGGTCGAAAAAGAAGATTAAGTAAGGTTGAAAGTTCCTCACAATTTGACAAATTAGAGTCAAATGTAGAGTTACAAAAAGAATAAAAAAGAACAAATTATTCTAAAAATGGTAAGAATGGGAAAAAAATATTTTAAAGAAATTTGGCTTTTGCCGTGTTCTCTTCGCTTACATCGCACCGCCAACATCACGCCACAAAATGGGCTTCGCCATTTTTCGTCTCTACCCTCCCACCTATCAATACAAGTGAAAGCCAGAAAACAATAATATTAAACAAAAAATAGTATGCAATCTTTTAATAATTTCAACAAGACAATCCCGATTGGGAACAATAAATATCGGGTTATGCCGCAAGATAAATATGCTTGGGGTATTTATGATGCACAAAAAGGACGATATATTATACCTTGTGAATATCGTGGTATTTTGTATTATGAAAAATGGGGTGTATATGTCTGTCAGAGATACGGAGATGGTAAAAACCCTGGATTAGCGAGCGTAATTGACGAGAACAATCGCTATGTTATTCCTCCAAAATATGAGAGTATTTCTATCCAAGAAGATGGTTTCTATAAAATATCATTCTTTAATAGAAAAGTAGGCCATGGGTTTGTTTCAGGAGCAATAAATCAACAAGGCCAACTTGTAGTACAACCGATGTATATGTTTGTTTGGAAATCATCTAATGGATTGTATTTTGTGATTGACTGGGATGAAAAAAGGTGTGGATTTGTAAAAAACAATGGATATTCTGACTTAGAATATAGTAATCATAGAAATATCTATGAGACCTCATGGGACTGTATCAGTTATGATATTGATGAATCTGATAAGCCATACCGTGAAATTAAAAGATGTAAGCCATCGCTGATAATTGCAGAAAAAAACAGAAAGTGGGGTGTAATTTCTCTTACTGGTGAAATAATTATCCCTATAGAATATGATTCAATTAAGGAAGAAATTGAGTCCATTAAAGAGTGGGAACCTTCAGAATTCTGGGATGAAGATAAGGCATATATTGAGTTTGAAAAATTTAGTAGCACTCATAAACACTATTTATCTTTAAAAAAGGGAAACATTACAACTAACGTTAATTTTGATGGAAATCCTTATTTGATAATACCGAAGCAACACAACATTGATTCTATAACTGCATTGAATGAACAAAACATTCAGCCAATTACACATACTCCGCCCTCACGATTAAATACATTGCACAATACTCAATCTGGAATAGCTAAACCACCTCAAAAATATTTATTTTTTGACACTGAAACAACAGGAATTCCCACAAATTACAATGCACCAATAAGTGACTTGAAAAATTGGCCACGATTAGTACAAATCGCATGGATTGTGTGCGATGAAAAGGGTGAAAATATAGAATCTGTCGAACATATAATACGACCACATGGTTTTATAATACCCAAAGGTGCAACCTCACTTCACGGAATTTCAACAGAAATAGCTATGAGAGAAGGAAAAGACCTCAAAGAGGTTTTAATGACTTTTGCTAAACTCGCAAAAGAATCTAAAGTTTTAGTTGGGCATAACCTTTCGTTTGACATTAACATTGTAGGAGCAGAATTAATTCGGACTGGAATAGAGTGTGAAATTCAAAATAAAAGCTCTATTTGTACAATGAAATCTTCCGTTAATTATTGTGCATTGCCTGGAAAATTTGGGTATAAGTGGCCAACTTTAGAAGAGTTATATTACAAACTTTTTGGAAAATCCTTTTTCAAAGCTCATTCTGCTATGAATGATGTTAAAGCTACGAAAAAATGTTTTTTTGAATTAAAACGACGAAACTTGATTTAGTGAGAACTTTATGAACATGAGAAATAAATTTGAAGAAATCTTAGGAAAGTTAAGCGAATTAGAATTAGATTATCAAGAGAATAAAGGAATTATATTGACAGAGTATGATTTGCAATGTTTGCTCTTTTATAAATTATATGATTTATTTGAACATAATCAAGAAACTTTTGACCCACATATCAAAGGTAGTCCACTACATTCAGAAATAAAATTTTTCGATGAAAACGGAAAATTATATTATCAACCTGATATAACAATAATATCTCCAAATAATTATTCAATAATTCATTCTATTGCAGAATTCACAATTGACGATACTAAAATAAAATATAAACCCACATCTTCAAAAGAATTTGAATTTGGCGGAGACTCCATCATTATTGAATTAAAGTTTTGTCGCAACAGAAAAGGTATTATAAAAGTTGATTCTTACAAAAAAGATTTAGAAAAAATAAAGAAAATAAAAGAATTAGTAGAGCGAAATAGTCATAATAAGGTATATGGTATTGTGGCAATATTTAATAAAACAGACTGTAAAAGCACAATATTTGATGATTTTATCAGAACGAATAACATCCTCTCTGACATTAAAGTACAATATTACACAGGAAAGTTTGAATATGAGAATCAATGAAAAAGAAGCTACAATAAATTGACAAATGCCAAAGTGCAAAAATCGGTTTGGCAAAATTGAAGGGTAAAGTGATAACCCAAACTGCGATGTGACGGTTAACCGGCATTGACTGCCCAAACGGCGTACAATCGAACCCCAATTTCGCCAATCCACCGGGACGTTTTTATTGAATTAAAAAAAGATGAAGCCGAAAAAAAATAGATTCTTCTGTGAAGACTGTGGAAAAGTGAAAATGCTGTTTGAGACGAAAAAAAAGGCAGACACTTTTATAGCGTTTAATCGCGAAGAGATAGCAGGGGAAAAAGGGTACAAACCGGAGAGAAGCTATTTTTGTCCTTACTGTGGTGGTTGGCACGTTACCAGTCATAAAGAGCAATTATCTATTCAATCAAGAACGGAGAGAGTAATTGATTTATACAATCGAGAAAATGAAAAAAAAGCGGTATCAAAAATAAAAAAGCAAATACAGACCCGAGGGGAGACACAAGATATCGTGTATCAGGCGCACAGGAAAGAATTAGAAGCATTAGCAAAACCGCTGAGAGAGCAGGCCGCATTAGAGCAAGCACAGGCAATAGAACAGAAAAAGAAACAGCAAGAACAGGAAGCATTAGAGAGAGCAAAGCTAATAGAACAGAAAAAGAAACAGCAAAAACAAGAAGCATTAGAGAGAGCAAAGTTAATTGAGCAGAAGAAGAAACAGCAAGAACAGGAAGCATTCGAGAAAGCACAGGCAATAGAGCAGAAGAAGAAACAGAATGAGCAGGCTGCATTAGAGAGAGCACAGTTAATAGAACAGAAGAAGAAACAGAAAGAACAGGCTGCATTAGAGAGAGCACAGGCAATAGAGCAGCAGGAGAAACAGAGAGAGCAGATGGCTCGGATTCGTGCAAAAAAAATAGATGAATTAAGACCGATTCTTCACTATGCCGATTATTATATAGGAATGTTGGAAAGACTCTCTTTGAGGTCATACAACCCTAATATTGTTAAACTGTTAGACAGAGTTACAGATGACTTGGAAAAAGCAAAATCAATTGGTGTTTCTTATAATAAAAGCAACAAAAGGATAGCAAGAATAAAAGAAAGAGCCGATATTTTAAGAAATAAATACAAGAAATAACGGGAAAGATTCCGGCAGATACCAATCGGGCGACAGCATGTATCGGATAGAGAAAGAATAGAGGAGTGATGAATAAATCAGACGAAAAGATTGCTGTGGGGAAAAAACCTTAACTTTGCGAAAATTGATTTTTTTCAAAAGAGTTAACCTTATTTTTCTAATTTTTCAAGGAAAAGGCAAGTAGGGATACTTGCCTTTTTTGATATTTGTCTGACAATGTACGGTCTAAAAAGATGAAGATAAGCATCGAAGCATTGCCGTTATCAAAACATTTCGTGATTTGAGTTATAAATTCAAAATAGATGCAACACAATTTGAAAATATTTTATATGGCAACAGGGAATACATTCAATTAACTCCATTGCAAAAGGATGAAGAAAAAGCTTTGCTAAACGCCTTTATTTCTTTTAAGGATAATAAGGATTGTAACGACATTAATGACCTTCAATCCGGAATCACCTTTACTGTAACTTTTGACCCAAACGGCGGTACAGGAGGGAATGGCAATCAGCCTTTCCTAGCAGTAAAAAAAACACAAGTTAATGGAGGTATACCAAATCGTGAGGGCTACAAGTTTTTGTATTGGCTGGCACCCGATGGTAATACGATTCGGAACGATGATTTTATCTTTATTGCTTCAGACGTTACCTTGAAAGCAGAATGGGGAAAGCCGATTACCAATATGAACGATTTATTAAAATTACTTTCGATATTTAAAAATGTTTCGTTAATAATATATTGAATTAATTTCCGTCAATTATTTTATTTCCTTTATCTCTCTTTTCTTGTTTTCTATACACTTCCCCCATATTATAATAAGCCTCTGCGTTATTAGGCTTTAATTCAATTGCTTTTTCGTAACATCGAATCGCCTCCTCATACTTTTCTTGTTTTCTATACACATCCCCCATATTATAATAAGCCTCTGCATTATCAGGCTTTATTTCAATTGCTTTTTCGTAATATCGAATCGCTTCCTCATACTTTTCTTGTTCTTCATACACTTCCCCCATATTATAATAAGCCTCTGCGTTATCAGGCTTTAATTCAATTGCTTTTTCGTAACATCGAATCGCCTCCTCTCTCTTTTCTTGTTTTTTATACGCAACCCCCATATTATTAAAAGCCTCTGCATCATCAGGCTTTAATTCAATTGCTTTTTCGTAACATCGAATCGCCTCCTCATACTTTTCTTGTTTTCTATACGCAAGCCCCATATTATAATAAGCCCCTGCAT
>JGI24702J35022_10000258_pt1 | contig 30271 bp, 23 predicted proteins | sample TergutTh196P4_FD_35022 | JGI IMG/M metagenome (IMG submission 35022)
CTGCGCATGCAGATGCTAAGAGTGATATTTGAAGTAAAATTTTACTGAAGGAAACAAATGCAGGCCGTAATTCTTGCTGCAGGTATGGGCAGCCGTCTTGGCAGATATACAAAAAACAATACAAAATGCATGCTGCCCATTAATGGACGTACCCTGATTGAAAGGGCCCTTGATGCTTTAAATGATGTCGGCATTTTTAAGTGCATTATTGTCGCCGGGTATGAAAGGGATAATCTCATAAATTTTGTTGGTTCCAGGTATAAAGACATTGAGATTACCTGGGTAATTAACGAGATTTACAACAAAACAAACAATATCTATTCCCTGTATCTTGCAAAAGATTATCTATTATCCGATGACACCATTCTTCTGGAAAGTGATCTTATATTCGAGGGGCGGATGATAAGGGAACTCCTCGAAAATCCCGAACCTACACTGGCTGTTCTTGCTCCTTTTGAGTCATGGATGGACGGAACGGTTGCGCAAATTTCGGAAGATAACGTAATTACATCCCTGATACCCAAGAAATTTTTTAATTATAACGAGAAGGAATCCTATTACAAAACGGTCAACATTTATAAATTTTCCAGGAGTTTCCTGCAAAATTGTTATGTGCCATTTCTGGAAGCATATTCAAAGGCCATGGGAAACAATGAGTATTATGAAGAGGTTTTGCGTGTAATTACCACCCTTGAAAAAAATGAACTAAAGGCAATGGTGCTAAGCGATCATAAATGGTACGAAATTGATGATGCCCAGGACATGGATATTGCCGGAACCATTTTTTCCGAAACAGCCGAGGGTAGATTAAAACGAATATCATCCCGCTACGGCGGTTACTGGCGTTTCCCAAAAATGCTGGATTTTTGCTATCTGGTGAACCCTTATTTCCCCACCGAAAAAATGCTGAATGAAATGAAGGCATATTTTTTTGAACTGCTTACTGAATATCCTTCCGGCCTGAATGTACAGAATCTTTTATCGGCAAAAATATATAATCTTGATGCAGAAAATGTTCTTACAGGCAATGGCGCAGCGGAACTGATAAGGGCTGTTTCCCGGCTCATAAAGGGAAAAACAGGAATTATCTATCCTACCTTCAATGAATACCCGGAAAGCTTAAGCGGCGCTTCCCTGGTTTCCTTTGGTTCAGAAAACCTTAACTACAGTTTAAATGATCTGCTGGAATGGTCAGAATCATGTGATACTTTGGTACTCATCAACCCTGATAACCCATCGGGGAATTATGTAAAACGATCCGACATTCTCCAACTGCTGGAAGTCCTTAAAAAGCAGAACAGGAAATTAATTCTTGATGAATCTTTTGTGGATTTTTGTGACATGGAAGAAGGTTCTCTTTTTATTCAGGATATTATTGATAAATTTCCCAATTTAATATTAATCAAAAGCCTGAGCAAGAGCTATGGGATTCCGGGCCTGCGTCTGGGTATACTTGCCTCAGGCGATCGCTCTTTATTACGGGACCTGCGAACCCAAATTCCTATCTGGAATATCAATTCTTTCGCGGAAAACTTTTTGCAGATTATCGGAAAGCATGCCAAGGATTATAAAATTGCCTGCCGCCGCATAATTGAAGAGCGTCTGAGATTTAAAACCGAACTGGAAAAAACAGGTCTTTTTACTATTTTTCCTTCACAGGCAAATTACTTCCTTTGCAGAATGGAAAATAATCATACCGCCGCGGATTTATCAAAATACCTGCTGGAAAATCACGATATTTTCATAAAAGATTTGGATAATAAAAAAGGCTTTCCGCCCGGTTCATGGGTCAGGTTTGCTGTAAGAAATAAGCATGACAATGATACTCTTGTTCAAAAACTCCTCTTGTACAGGGAACAGCATTAGTCAGATTATACGCCTTTAAAGCCATCATTGGACGGATCGGGAAGCAAACTTCTTTTCCAGCTCTGCTATTATTTTTTCCGCAATTTCTGCAGGGTCAAGATCATCAGTTTCGATAATAAGGTCCGAAAATGAATAGTTATAATTATCAATATTATAAATTCTTAAATAGCGTTCGTGATCCTGTTTGTCCCTTTCATCGGTAAATCGTGCGATATGCCTGATTCTGCCTCCTTCCCTTAACTGAATACGCTTTGCCCTTGTCTCGGGCCTTGCGGAGAGATAAACCTTAAGGTCGGCTTCAGGAAGCATCCAGATTGCAAGTCTGGAACCAAGAATGCAGCCTCCTGCTTCCCTTGCCAGTTTCACCTGACGGGTATCAACTTCCCTGTCCCAGGAGTCGTCTTTTGCGGCCATTTCCAGAATTTCCCTAAGCTCAAGGCTTTTTTCCTGGGCAAGGCTGCGGAAGGTAAAATTGATAAATTTTAATCCCAGGGCATCAGAGAGTATGCGGCTTACAGTGGTATTGCCGCAGCCGCTTTTTCCGGAAACCGCGATTTTAATTTCATTGAAATTTTTGTTATTCGACATTTCTAAGCTGTTCCTTTATGTTTTCCAGGGCATTTTTCATTTCCACCACCATCCTGCTCACTTCGAGTATGGGTGTTTTGGAACCTATGGTATTTATTTCCCGGCCAATTTCCTGACACAGGAAATCCAGCTTTTTACCGGGGCTGGGGTTCCTGTCAGTTTCAAGACGGAATTCTCCCAAATGGGAAGAAAGACGCGAGAGTTCTTCGGATATGGTGTATTTCATCAGAAGCAGAGCGGTTTCTGCGTAGATACGGTTTTCGTCTATCCGGTCTCCCAAAAGTTCAGTGAACCGGCTGCGTAAATTTTCTTTAAAACTTTCTTCAAGTTCCGGTACATAGGCGCCGATCGCCCTGACCGATTCTTCAAGCAGGGAAATATGGGAGAGTATATCCGTTTCGGTATGCTTCCCCTCCCGGATACGTTCAGTCTCCGCCTGATCCGAAGCTTCAGCCAGTACCTTATCAATAATTGAGCGGTACTTCTCCGCATCCCGTTTGGTTTCTGTTTGCAGTACTCCGTCAAGGCCAAGGATAATTTCAAGACCCGGTTCTTCTTTCAGATTAAGGGTTTCAGCAAGCTTTCTTATGGATTTTTCGTAAGCCATTGCTGCACTTTCATTAACCGACACGATAATTGGAGGGTTATTTTCCTTTACCCTGATACCGGCTTCTATCTTTCCCCGGGAAAAGCGGGAACTTAAATATTTTCTGATATCACTTTCCAGGGATGAAAGCCATGATGGAAGGTAAACCGAAATATCAAGGAATCTGCTGTTATAGGTTTTTATCTCTGCCGAAACAGTAATATCACCGGAGGCGGTTTCACGGTAGGCATAGCTTGTCATGCTTTTCATCCTGCTTCCCTTTCCCTGTAAAAATCATAAAGAATTTTTCCGAGTTTCCAGTTATCACCGGCTCCCATTGTAATAAAAAGATCACCGGGCTCCAGTATGCCTTTCAAAAAATCTGCGCCTTCTTCCGGTTCTTCAAAATAAAAAACCCGGCGCCTCCCTTCTTCCACGGGATTTCTTTCCATAAGTTCCCCTGTTTTTTCAAAAAGCGTCCTGCCGTTAACACCCCCATGGTACACTTCCCTTGCCGAGGCATAGATCCTGTGAAGAATAACCATATCAGCCTTTTCCAGGGAAGCGGCAAATTCGTCAAGAAGCGCGGCTGTCCTTGTATAGGTATGGGACATGAAACTAACTAAGAGCCTGCGATTCGGATAAAAAGCCCTGAGCCCCTCCAGGGTACTTTTAATTGCCGTGGGGTGATGCCCGTAATCATCCATAAAAAGAATGCCGCCGGCTTCTCCCAAAATTTCCGATCGTCTTCTGGAACCGGAAAATTCCTCCAAAGCATTCCGGAGCCCTTCCATTCTATCATCATCCCAGCCGTCATTGTTTCCGTTTCCGAATTCCTTCCCTACCAGAATTGATGAAAGAGCAATGGCTGCGGCAGCATTAAGAGCCGTATGCCTTCCTGGTATGCGAATTTTAAGCTCACCGGGGAAAAATTTAAGCTTTATTACAATGCGTTCATTTTCTATCCGGAACATTTCGATCCTGAAATCTCCGTTGGCGCTGAACCCGTAAGGAACAAGTTTAAGATCCCTCTTCTCCGTCTTTAGGGCGGCGGCAACCTCTGATGCGCCGGGATCGTCGGCACAGTAAATCAGTTCGCCTTCCGGAGGAAGCAGCCTTCCGTATTCCAAAAAAGCTTCCCTTATGTCTTCGTATTTCGGGAAATAATCCTGGTGGTCGCTTTCCACACTGGTAAGGATGATCCGGCTGGGGTGGAAAGAAAGAAAATGCCTGCGATACTCGCAGGTTTCGGCCACAAAGTATTTGTCTCCCAGATAAAGGGTTGATCTTCCCCCAAAACTGCTCACAGCGCTTCCCACAAGGATCTGGGCCGGCATTCCGATACCCTTGAGCAGGGTTCCCGAAAGGGCCGCAGTAGTGGTTTTGCCATGAACTCCGGCGATTCCCGTCGAATCAAACCCTGCCGAATAGTATCCAAGAGCGTCCGAATATTTTTCTGCGGGAATATTTAATTTTTTGGCTTCCGAAATTTCACTGTTTGTCTCTTCAGAATAGGCGGCGGAAAAAATTAACAGATCCGGAGGTAAAGTCTTTCCTTCCCTGACCATCATGATATGGGAAGCATCAAAAGATTCAAAATATAGATCGGAAGNNCCCAGTTCCTTAAGGATGGCATCTGTGTAAAAAACTTCATTTGTATCGGAACCCGATACAAATATACCCTGATTGTGCATAAGTTCCGCCAGGGCGCACATGCCGGTTCCCTTTATGCCGACAAAATGAACCCGGCCTCCGGAACCATCGGAACCATCGGAACCTTTTTTAAGCACATCAACTGAAAACCCGGGAATGGATTTATAATCCCGGGCATTTTCCGAACCCATATTATATGGTATATATGAAATAAATGGTTACTTCAACACCTATTGGAAATCCTGATCCCGGCTGCAAAGGTTTTCCCCCATTATCCGGTTTGGCTTGTCGATTCACGGACTCTTCCGGTGTCTATGAATGGCTGTCAGGCTTCATAAACTTGGAAAGCGGACAGACCCACAAGAGCTTCAGGCTTGACAGAATGAATATATTGGCGGAGCTTGCAGGCCATCCGGAAAAATGCGCGCCTTCTCTGCATGTCGCAGGCTCCAAAGGGAAAGGTTCGGTTACGGGCATGATGGCATCCATTCTTGCCGCATCGGGAATTAAAACCGCCTGTTACGCTTCGCCCCATGTAAGCGATTTCAGGGAAAGGATAATGGCCGGCAATAAATTTTTTGAAGAGGAAATCTACGCCGGCGCAGGCAATGAGCTAAGGGTAGCTGCCGATGCCATTTTTTCGTCGCCAAAGGCGGAGCTGTTTAATGCAAATTTTTCTGACGGTGAAGAGCCTACTTTTTTTGAATTAATGACCATGTGGTTTTTCCTCTGCGCCCGACTTGCCGGCTGCAGGGCGATGTCGGTGGAAACCGGAATGGGCGGCAGGCTTGATGCCACAAATATTCTTGATCCGCTGGTTTCCGTGATAACGGGAATAGAACTGGAACATACCGAATATCTGGGAAATTCCATAGAAGCCATATCAAAAGAGAAGGCTGGAATTATAAAGCAGGGGCGTCCTCTTGTGCTTGCGGAGCAGACGGAAGAGGCATTAATGGTTTTCAGGGAATTTGCAGCAGGAAACGGCAGCCCTCTTTTTTATTTCCCCGATTATGCGGAAATACTTGATCTTCGCATAAGTGCGGAAGGCACATCATTTTCCCTAAAGCTAAAGAAAAAAACAAATACGGATAAAAAGGAAGATATACAAATATATCCAAATCTCTTTACCCCCATGCATGGAGAAGTGATGGCAAAAAATTCAGGTCTTTCCGTCCTTGCCATAAAGACGGCTTTTCCGGAAATTACGGATGAGTCCATCTACAGCGGGCTTGCCGGTTTCTCCCTGCCTGCAAGATTTGAAAAGATCTCCAGTCTGCCGAATATAATTATTGACGGGGCGCATACCAAAAACAGCATGAAAATGTGCATTGAGAATTTTACGTCCTTCTACGGAAAGGACGGCATACTCATCTTTGGCTGTGCCGCCGGAAAGGATGTACATTCCATGGCGGAAATATCTGTCCCCTGTTTTTCAGTCATCATCATTACCGCTCCCGGTACATTTAAAAAAAGCAATCCCGAAGAAATATTTTCAGTCTTCGTCACGGAAGCTAAAAGAATAAATAAAAGAATTGATATTATTTATGTCCCGGAAACAGAAGAAGCAATTGACAGGGCTGTCTCCCTTGCACTGGAATCTTCACTTCCGGTATTGGGAACCGGTTCATTTTATCTTGCCGCGGAAATAAGAAAAAGTCCCCTGAGCATAAGGGGACTCAGGTTTTAAAAGGCATTAATTCCAAACATCATCGATTTTAATTTGCTCTATTGCAAAAACCCTCTTTGCGCCTGTACAGGGATCGGCAAAGGAAATCAAAAATGCTCTTAAAGCCAAAGATCCGTTACCGAATGAAATACCGCCATATAGTCCATCATTAAGAATTGGACGGCCAACCCAGGCCAGGTGGCACCGTATCTGATGCCGGAATCCCCTCAGTATGCCGAGTCGGAATGACGATATTACCGGATCATTCGTATCCCGTACTTTATAATCTACAGATCCGGAAACTCCGCCGTAAGGCATTATTTTCCCGGTAATTATGTTTGTAACATAGGGCCTGTTTCCGTCAAGCGCAATGTCAGGACCCTGATTTTTTATTTTCATGTTTCCTGTATAGGGGATATTTACATCGGTTACAACAGGACGAACTTCTTTTCTTCCGGGACCATAGGGGCGGAAAGCACTTCTAATGTTAATGGTATCTCCAATACGGTGCTTTTCTCTAAACACCCAAAAGGGAATTATTGGTCTTTCATCGGGAAAACCCGGAAGGGCTGTTTTTTTCTCCGCCGTCAATGCACAGTACTCCTTGAATATTTTTCCATGTCTCTGCTGTTCAATAAGGGAATCCATTCCCTGCGGAGTTCTGGCAATTATCATTAATCCATGAGTATCATAATCAAGCCTGTGAAGAAGCCCGCCGTCACTCGCCTGCCTGTTGTTGTTTTCGCTATCACTGTCGTCATCCACCGGATCATCCTTGCCGGACAGCTCCAGGATTTCTGGATATTCCGCGGAACACCATTTTAAAATGGTATCCTGGGAATTCCCTAGCGGCGCCGAGTGCATTCCGGCAGGCTTATAAACGATCAAGAAATCCTTTTCGGCAGCAAGGATCTGAGGTTCAAAATAATCTGTAATCGAAAGGATGTTCTCCATAGTAACATTAATTATAGCATAAAAATAAATATTAAAACAGTAATGCCTCAGGGTTTTATAAAGCTTTTTTTAATTCAGCGGTATCTGTAAAAGGATTTTTTTAATATCTCCTGAAGCCTCTTTTAAATTATTTTCAGAATATTTTTGAACCGCTGGGGAAGAGCCGTTTTGAAAGTTTCTGCTTTGCATTTTCCCGGCAGAACCAAAGAAAGATTTTTTGCATGAAGCATTAATGTGGCAGATGGAAACCCGCTGTCCTGGCGGCCATAAACCGTATCACCCAGAATTGGGCAGCCAAGGTATTTTAAGTGAACCCTTAACTGGTGGGTTCTTCCGGTTTTGGGCTTCAGGAGGAGAAGCGAATAATCCCCGCAAGTGCGGATTATTTTATAATAAGTAAGACTGGGCCTTCCTCCTGTTTCAGAAACAGTGAAGGTCTTTCTGTTTTTTTTTGAACGGATAATATTCTTTTCTATTTTACCCTGAGCATCCCCCGGGCAGCCCAGCACCAGGGCGGCATAGCTCTTCCTTACCTTCCTAGCCTTAAACTGTTCAGAAAGAAAGGCAAGGGCTTCATCATCCCATGCCGAGATGATCAAACCGGAAGTATCCTTGTCAAGCCGGTGAACAATTCCCGGCCTCATTCCCAAAAGAGGGACATTGCAGGGTAAGGGCAAAACCCCATTATCAGTTTCTGTACGATAACCATTAGTTTCTGTACGATAACCATTAGTTTCTGTACGATAACCATCAGTTCCTGCATGGTTTCCGCCCTCTTTATTTAGCATTCTGTAAAGGAGCGCATTTGCAAGAGTCCCCTGTCTGTTTCCTGCACCGGGATGTACAACCATCCCCTGTTTCTTGTTTATCACAATTACCCTTTTGTCTTCGTAAACAACATCAAGGGGAATATTCTGCGGAACAAGGAAGGATGGCTCATCTTCAATCCAGAAGAGTTCCAGATGCTCACCTCCCCTTAAGGGACGGGAAATTTTCACATCCTTACCGTTAAGCCGTGCCTTTAGTTTTTTTGCCTTTATCTGGGAACGGGAAAGGATTTTAAGGTAATACGCAATATAACAGTCAAGTCTTAGACCCGGCTTTATGCCGCCGCCTACTGTGCAGAAAAAAGAAGGCATTAGGGATTTCCTGTTTCTGCGCTTTGGACTTCTTCAGGATTTATTGGTTTTCTGATGATTATCGGAGTTCCCTCCGGATATTCCAGATACGCCCTTTCTTTTACCTTTCTCTTGTGACGTTCAATTCCAAAATCAATGAGGGCAATCAGAACAGATCCCCCCGCAGCAATTGCAATGGTAGCAATTTTTTCACTGTCCGTCTTGTCTTTGGAGCCGGCGGAATTAATTGGCCAGGGAGCGTATTGCCGGCCTTCACCCCAGTTAAAGCCGCCGTATCTTATCCACCGGTAGGTATCCATACCAAAATTTGCAAAAAAATACATAAAGGGAAAGGAACCAAATGCAATGATTTCCGCTCGTCTTAGTTCCTTCGCCCATTGAGGAAATGGCGACATATCAAATTGTGTCGATGTTCCTGAAGGATCTATCACACTTGTCTGCGCCCACAGAATTGAAAGGGAAAACAGAAAAAGGAAAAATAAACCCGGTCTTTTATTCATGTCTCGCGTTCCCCGAACAGGGCTGTTCCAATTCTTATCAAGGTGGACCCTTCTTCAATGGCGATTTCATAATCGTTGGACATACCCATGGAAAGGCAGGACCAGTTTCCAGGAAAACGCCTTTTCATTTCATCTTTAGCCGCAGCCAGCTGCCTGAAGGAGCGGCGTATTGCGTTCTTATCCCCTGTAAAAGGCGCCATGGTCATTAGACCTATGGGGCACATCCCCGGGAATTCAAGTACTTTTTCAGCGGCCCTGAAAAGACTTTCTGTGTCAGGGAAACCGGCCTTGGTATCTTCTCCGGTATGCAGCTCCAACATTAACATTAAAGGATTTTCTCTTCCCTCCGTCAAGGTTCCCAATTCGTAGATCAGGGAATCCCTGTCCACCGATTGAATGCAGTCAAAAAAGCCTGCAGCAGTTTTTGCCTTGTTGCGCTGAAGAGAACCAATAAAATGCAGTCCTGTAATGCCGCCTGTATCACCAGGTGAATGGGTTTCCCAAAATTTTTGATACTTGGCGATTCCTTCCTGAACCCGGCTTTCGCCAAATAGACGTATACCTGCATTCCAGGCAGCCTCTGCAATTTCCGGGGGATGCATTTTTGTCACCCCCATTAAACTTATTTCCTGCCGTTTCCTGCCGGATCTTTTACAGGCTGCTTCAATTCTTTCTTCAACCAGTTCAAGCCGGGCTGCAATGTCCAATTTCATGGGAAACCATTTCCTCCGTTAGGGCCGCAAGTACCCTGAACTCATTAATTTCCAGAGTTTCTGCCCGGCGATCCCCCGAAATTCCGGCCTGCCTTAAAATTTCCACGGCAATTTCCTTTACGGAAACAGCCGGGGTAAACTCACCATTGCCTGCCGGAATATGGTTTTCGGTATTTCGGCGGTTTACCGGGTTCCTGATTATAACAGAAGAGGCAAACTGAGATAAAGTATTTTTTATTGTTTTTCTTCTGTTTGAAAAAAGGCTGCGTACAAGCGGATAAAAAAGTTTTGGCAGCTCTTCCCTTCCCTTAATAAGATCCAGACGTATGGCCTGGGAATCTACTCTGGGTTCCGGATAAAAGGAAGAACCTCCTATAGTTTGAATGGGTGTAACCTTATAGGCTGAAGAACAAAGAACGGAAAACGAAGAATAATCAGCAGTACCCGGTCCGGCGCACATCCTTAAAGCCACTTCCTTCTGTACTGTTACCACCATACGTTTAAAAAACCTTTTCTTCTCTACAAAGTCCGCAAGAAGAGCAGCGGCGATATTATAGGGCAGGTTTCCCAAAAGGAAAAGTTCCTTTCCCTCGTCAACCTGAACCAGCTGCCAGGTTTTTAGCACGTCTCCTTCAATCAGAATAATTTTCCCTTTAAATGTTTTATCCGGAAAAGGTATATCTTCACAGGAGAAAGATTCGCATTCAAAGATTTCACGAAGTATTTGTACAAAAGCTTTATCAATTTCAAAGGCGGTAACCAGGGCGCCTTTTTCAAGAAGGCCTCTTGTCATTGCGCCAATACCTGATCCAATTTCCCAGACACTGTCCCCCCCCTGAATATCAAGGGTATCCAACAGACGGGACCTTACAACGCCGTTGATTAAAAAGTTCTGACCGTATTTTTTTCTCATACCCAGGCCCCGGTTTTCCAGAAAGGCCCTAAGCTCATGCTTGGAATCGTAGTTAATCGAGGGAGGCAATGCTTCTCCTGCGGGAAAGATCCCTCTTTTGAATTACAAGGACAAAAAACCAAAACAGTAAAGAAAAGACAAGTACAGGAATGACTAGCGAAGTATGGAATCCAGGAACTTTTCCTGCAAGAGAGACAAGAAAAACAAGAAATCTATAAATCCAGGTAAGAAGAAAATTCAATAGATCCCATAACGGGATTGGCAAAAAGCCCGCTGCCAGAGCTGCAAGGGAAAGGATCATGAAAAGTGAAGAAACCGGGGCAAGGAAAAGTCCGGCGATAATTCCTATGGGCCTAATGGTACCAAAGTAATGGGCTGCCAAAGGGGCAGTTAAAATAAATGCCCCAAGAGAGGCAGAAATACTTCCATTGACAATTTCCGGCAGCCTTCCCCTTAGTAATGACCTTAAGCTTTCCCCAAGAGTCAGTATTCCTGCCAGTGCAAGATAGGAGAGCATAAATGAAAGGGAAATTCCTGTTTCACCCATAAAGATCAGCTGAATTACAAAAGCCATTGATAAAAGGGAGATCGGCTTCCCCTTCAGAAATCCCCAAAGGGCAAAAGCGCCAATAAGGTACATGATGGCAGAACGAACAAGAGAGGGCTGAGATCCAACAACAAATATATATGCGAGGATAAATAACGAACAAAAAAGGGAAGCCCATCTTATACCCAGAGGCCGGCGAAGGAGAAAAGTCAGAATGCCCGAAATTATGGCCAAATGCATTCCAGAAAGCGCAAGTATATGGATACAGCCAGAATCCCTGAATCCATCGGAAAGATCCACATCCAGATCATCCCTTACCCCAAGGATCAATGCCGACGCCAGGCCTCCCCAGACCGGAGCCTCAGGCAGTAAAAAAGCTGAATTGTTTTTAATGCTGCTTCCCCGGCTCTGAAACCTTTCAAGCAAAACCATGCGCAGGCCTGTACGAAAAGATTCCAGAGGGGGTGCAGGATTAATAATATGAACAGAAGAAGCATTAAAATAAGCTCCTCTTCTGCCCTGATAGACAGAACCGTCAAGATAAATTTCACAGCCTCTGCCAAAAACCTTTAATCTTGGAATACTGTCTTCCGGAAAAAATATGCTTAGATTCCCCCTTGCGGAAGAACGCAGCCCGCCCGTGCCACTGCATTCAGTGAGTTTTAATATTCCAAATCCTCCTCCGCCATTTAAAGATCTGGGATCTTCAAGTAAGATGCCGGTTACGCCTGTGACCCTTTCCGGTGGCAATCCCGTATCAATGCCGCTGTTAATAGTTCGTCCAGAAGCAATACCCAGTAAAAACCCCACAGTAAAAGCGGCTGCAAACAAACTTGTTTTTATTATCAAGACCTTGTTCTTTTCTCCGGAAATTTTTTCATCAGGCAGGAAACGGATTGTTCTGAGGAAACTTAAACCAAGTGCGAGAATAAAAATTATGATGAGGAGCAGGTATAGTCTTCCGGAAGCAAAAAACGGATAAGTATAATATGACAGGGCCATCCCGATAGCAGCCGGAATTGAGGGCATGGGCAGTTTTTTTTCTGGGCTTATCGGAACCGGGACTGAAGATTTGACAGCCGGAGAAATCACCATCTGAGCCGGTTCAATGCTTCTCTGGCAGAAGCCTGGATTCTGTCGGGATAATTAAGATAACCAATATATAATAAATAATCAAAAGCCGATTTATCACCTAACTCTCCCAGGGCGTTTATAATTGACAAAATGATTATTTCATCGTATTCACCCAGTCTTTCCGTAAGGGAATTATAATATCCCAGCTGCAGTGCAAGTGCCTGGGCTGCTTCCGAAGCACCCATTGCTCCAAGGCAGGAAATCGCTTCCAGAAGCCTTTCCTTTGGAGTGAAGCCGTTTGCATAGTCTGACTGCACCCTGTAAAAATTGCGAACAGCCAGAGATACGGCTGGACTCCACTTTAACCTGGTTAAAACCGTAATTGCATCGTAGCGCAGGGACGATTCAAGAGGACCGGAGTTTTCAATTGTAACTTCAAGGGCAGCCTGTGCAATCTCTCCCCTTTCGGAAGGATTAAGTTTTTCATTGTAAGCACCAATCCGGAAAGCCGCTGCTTTTTCCGTAAACGGACCTCTTCTGATAATCTCGATAAGATAATTTTTATAGTTACCCTGTATGGATTCCAGAGCCTTTAATGTTTCCTGTGTAACTGTCTGGGGATAACCGGTTGTCATGGCGGAGAAAAGATAGGGAAAAGACGAACTGTCTCCAAGAAAACCAAGAGCCTCAATGCATGCCCTGATTACAGGATAATCCTGGTTAAGGGCTCCCAGGCCCGATGACTGTACGGGACTGGAACCACGGAATGAATGGTTTTCACTGTCAAGAAATCTATTGAGGTTATCAATTACTTCGCGGTTCCCCTTCCCGAGAATGGCCAAAGAGCCCAAAATTTCCACACGGGTATAGGAATCCTGGAATATTTGAAAAAGCTCCCATAGGCTTTTTGAAGACTGTGTATGGCCGCTTATGCCTGCTCCTTTTGCAGCAGCGCCGGCCAGGGCGATCATATCCGGATCTTCCTTAAGAAATTCTCCGTTTCTGATTGTAAATTGCAGAGCGGATTCATGGAGGGCGCCGATAAATTCCGCCGCCCTGTCATCAATTTCGGCATCCCTTAAAACTCCGATTTTTCCGGAAAGGCTTGCCCTGATAAAATTTCGCTCATAAGAACTAAGAATGGATTCCTGGGCGAAAAGCCGGGTAAGAAAGCAAATAAAAAAAAGACAAAAAATTATGGTCTTAAGCTTCATCTTTCCGGAACTCCTCATGTCTGCTCCGGCTCCTGGACTATTTCACGCCCCTCAAAATTTTCCTGACCGGTAAAATCTTCATCGGTTTGCGTACCTTCATTGTTAAGCCTCATCCCTTCAGCTTCTTCTCCAAGCATCCTGAAAGGAAGATCCTCTTCTTCTTCGGGAAGCATTCCAAAAACTTCACCCAATATCTGATTCCGGATTTCTATGGGCAGAGGATCCGCCTCTATATGAAGCAGGGATCTGTTTAAATCATCATTGTAATCAACAGAGCGGACAGTTCCGACCATTATGATTGGAGCGTTATTCAGAGCGAACTGTATTTTCACCCTTAAGCCTGCATTGGCCTTCCCCCCGATTGTTACAGCGCAGCCCGTATCCGAAAGATCCTCCAGAAAACATTTTAAACCGGGGTTAATCTCGATCTTGTTGGGATTTTCATCGTTGACAAAAGGATACAAAAAAGCCGCCTTGTGAAGCTTAACACGCACCGATTTACGCTTCTGTGTGCGGAAAAGAGAACCTCCATGGGAAATTTTAAGGGAAGAAATCCCCTTGGAAAAAACCTCGTCTAAAACTTCAGAATCAAAAACATACCCCGCATCATCGTCCCGCCAGAAATAGACGGAGATCTTTAAACCCTGCCAGGAAAAAGTTCCGGGAAGCCTGGCGCTGGTCGGCCGGGATATTGCCAGGTAATGACTGGTATTTTTAACAACCTGCGACTTGAATACTCCTGATCCTGTCACAAGAATTCGCAAATTTTGTCCGTCTGTTATTTGCCTTGAATTGGAGATACCGTTCTTTATCCGGGGTTTTTCCATTTCAATTTTTTTCCGGAAATCGTATAGCTTGGCAAGGAAATCCTGATTGGCCTGGTTATCTGATCCGCCTGAAATATGAATGCTCCGCACAAAAGATCTGATACACACATCAAGCTGATTTTGGGACCAGAAAAGGGATGCGGGATCTTCAAGATTTGATTTAATGGCCAGTTTCCGCAAAAGTTCAATTTCCTTGAAAGAAAAACCTGAATCCTTTCCTTTGGCATAAAACTGAATCCAGCCGGATTTCCCCTTTTTGGTAAGGGAAACCACCAGCATTACTATTCCCGAGACGGCAATTATAATAATAAGTACGGGTAGAAGCATTCTATTTATTTCCTGCCTGTTTAAGTATAATATATCCCACCATTCGAAAACTGTCAAAAGGAGAAATGTGCACTAGTCTTGCCGGGCTATACTGCGCCGCTATTTTCATGGAAGCCATCATTCTATACTTTGTCCTCTTTTTCCCCGGAGTGTACAATTTGGACTTTACCGGAGGAATTACCCTTTCGGAAGCAATCCCATTTTCAATTTTCAGGGAGCTTGGCCGTACCCTTACTTATACAATACCTTCTTTTGCCCTTTTATGGTACATGATTTCAGAAAAAAAAGGATTTCAGGCCATAAAAAATGAAAAACCCCGGATGGGCGACTTATTTTCTTTTACCGCCGGCTTGCCGGGCCTGATTCTCATTGGTCTTGGCATTTCCCTTTTAACCATGTTCTTTCCTTTTCACCAGGGCATGTCCCTTCCCCCAAAAGTTGAAGCTCCTATATCTATCATCGGCTGGATTGTAATGATTATTTCGTGTCTTGGAACAGGTTATCTGGAAGAAAGTTTTTTCAGGTTTTACCTGCTTACAGTCCTGGAAAAACCATTGCCTCAGGCTGTTCTCAGGATAATGCTTTCAACCTTAATGTTTTCTCTCTGCCATGTTTATGAAGGGCCGTGGGGAATATTGAATTCAATCCTGGCCGGAGTTCTTCTTTCAATGCTTTTCGTTCGCTTTCGATCCCTGCACGGCATTGCATGGGCACATGGAGGTTATAATATCTTTGTTTATGTTATGGGAAACTTCAGCTCCCGGATCTAAGTTCCCTGTATGCCATTTCGGCAAAACCAAAATTGGCATTTCGTGAATATACCTTGGCATATTCATCGTAAAGCATGTCTTCATACATTTCTCCGGCAAAACCGGTATCAATCAGTCCTGTTTTTTGAACCGTATTCCTCATGCTTTTAAGCAGGTTTTTGATTAGAAAGGTCTCCAGTTCCATACATAGCTCGTAGAGCCTGTCATTTTTGTCAATTGGCGTATTTTTAACAATCCGGGAAGAATCAGAAACCTGACCGTTTACAGAAGCAGTCTGCTTGTTCTCTGCTTTTTTAAGCAGTTCTTCAAAAGTGCTCCCGCCCCCCTGCTGTAGATTGGGAGTCATCTGCGATGATGAAGAAGCAAAGGGAACATAGGACGAATTCAACAATTGCATACCAATGTCACCAATATCCATATACCATCCTCAAACTCTGTTTTTTGCCTGCTCTTTTTACTGCCTACTGCTTACTATCCCATTAAGCTATCTTTTAAGACTGGTTGCAGTACCCAGCATATTATCACTGGTCTGAATTGTCCTGGAATTAAATTCGTAGGCGCGTTGAGCGACAATAAGATCAACCATTTCACGGACTACAGAAACATTTGACATTTCAAGGAATTTATGGGCAATTTGACCCATTCCGTCATAGCCGGGACGTCCCGCAATTGGATCACCTGAAGCATTGGTTATCTTAAAAAGATTTTCTCCAACTGCCGTAAGACCTACAGGATTGGGGAAGCGGTAAAGCTCAAGCTGCCCTATCTGTATTGGTTCATTATCTATCTGCGGCACTATCACCGAAACCCTTCCATCCTGGGTAACCGTTACAGTATCAGGAAGAAAATTTTCCGGCATAATAATATCCGGCAGAACCCAATAACCGTTACTTGTTACAAGCCTGCCGGTTTCATCAACTTTAAAATTACCATTGCGGGTATAAGCCCAGGAACCATCATACATCTGAACCCGGAAAAACCCTTCTCCCTGGATTGCCATATCTGTAGCTACTTCCGTATTTTGCAAAGCACCCTGGGTAAACACCCGCTGTGTATCGGCGAGTTTTACGCCATGCCCCATCTGTATTCCCACCGGAACAACGGTATCCTCTGTTGCAGGAGTCCCCGCAGTCTTGACAGTCTGGTAAATAAGATCTTCAAAATCGGCCCGCATCTTTTTATATCCCGCCGTATTTACATTTGCGAGGTTATTAGAAATGGTATCTATATTGGACTGTTGTCCAATCATTCCGGAAGCGCCTGTCCACAAACTTCTGACCATTTTTATGCTCCTTTATTACGCTTAAATATGTACCAAAAACTTCGACTACAAATTGAAAACTACATGCTACATACTAAAATTTCCGAATTATTTCCTAGCCAACTTTCGCAACCTGATTAATCAAAACCCCCAGCATAGAATCATGGCTTTGTATAACTTTTTGATTTGCCTCATAGGCCCTGTTAACTTCAATCATCTGTACCATTTCCCGCACAGGTTCCACATTTGCAGCTTCGGTAAAACCCTGCAATACTTTTGGTCTATAATCCTCTTCGATAATATAAGCCGGCCCTGAAATATCTGTTTCATAGTAAAGGCTGGAACCCTGCTTTTTTAGATACCGGTCCAGATCAAAATCCACAAGTTTAAGAGTGTCCAGTAACGCAGTCTGTTCCCAGGTATTGTTTTCCCTTGATACAAGAATATTGGGATCATCTGCATATTCGGCATTTATCCAGACCCGTCCATCTTTGTCTATTTGAAAATTATTTGCCTTAACCCTGATGGGCCCATTTTCACCCAGAACCGGATAGCCTTCCTTTGTTTCCAGAAAACCTTCTTTTCCAAGCTGAAATGAACCATTTCTTGTATAACGTTCTCCCCATGGCGTCGCAACAACAAAAAAACCTTTCCCGTCAAGGGCGACATCGAAATCATTCGCGGTCTCTTTCACTGCACCCTGTTCAAAGCAGACGTAAAGCTCATTTAGCTCAACACCGGTTCCAAGTTTTCCGATAATGGGCGACGCGTCTCCCGATCCAAAGGGATGAGGATACTGGCCATCATCCTTCATGCGCCTTAATAACAGCTCAGGAAAAGCCTTAAAAGCAGCCTGATCCCGTTTATACCCGTCTGTATCCACATTTGCCAGATTATTAGCCACAGCATCCAAACGCCATTGCTGCGCCCTCATTCCGCTGGCTGCAGTAAACCATCCTCTAACCATACATAAATATCGGCATTTCAGGGGTCAGCAATTAGGTATCAAACCATAATTTATCGAACTGTTTCTCACACAATAAACCATTATAAATTCCGACAAAGGGGCGGCTATGTACCCAGGTGAAAACGCTCGAAGAACCTGCCTACGGAGCCCTCCTGACTACTTCTTTTTTGAAACTGTAGCCAGTATAACAAGAATGATGTATCAAAAAAGAAGTAGTCAGGTCATTGGTTACACTTTATCGGGTATTACATTCCTTTATTGGTCTCCTCCGGCAGGGAACACGAGCAAATGTTTTCACCTGGGTACATAGCCGCCCCTAGATCAGCATTATTGTGGTTTATTGTTTGACAAAATGCCGGTAAATTAATGTTTTTCGCATGAAGGAAGAGGAGTTGGACATTTACACTATCAAAAAAATAACTGGAATTTTTAAATGCATCTTCCTTTATGGTAAAAACAATAAATTGTCAATTTGTTTGCTGCAAATGGTCTGTTGAATTGATTTATACAGAGGCTGGAACGGGGGCCCATTCGGGTAGGATCGGTGTGGGACGCGCCCAGCCACGCCGGGGCGTGCGTAGGATAATGCCACATCCGCTAGCTACCCGAATGGGCGGATTCCAGCATCTGTATGTTTTCACAATGCCATTTGCAGTAAACAAATCGATAAATTATTGTTTGTTAGAACTGATACCCTGCAAACATACCTATACGTATAAAACCCAGGGGAATTTCCGGGTGGGTTATGTGGATATAATCAAAGCCGCCCTCTATAAAAAACTGTTTGTAGACGAGCCACTCCACCGATGCTCCAAGATTATAGGTAAATGCGGCTGTACTCATGGGACTTGAGCTTTTGCCTGTATTGTATTTAAAACGATAATTGAAAAGTCCGGCAAAGCCCACACCTGCGCGGGCGTTTATTGAAAGCGTCCTGCGAACAAGGAAGTATTGATAAAGTAAATTTGCATTAACCAAAACCAGTTGAGCTCGGGTATTAAAATCTTCCTGACTGGAAGTTATATAGGACCAAAGGGAGTCTATTTCAAAACCTATAAAACCAAAACTTTTTTTAAAGGGAATAAAACTGCCCCTGATGGAAAAACTCAAGGGAATAAAAACATGATCCAAAAAATGTTCCTTTTGCCCAAAGAGGGTAAGCATGGGGGTATACCCCCCGGATACATTAATGTCAAAGGGTTTAGCAACCGCAATTCTAAAAACCCCCTTCCTGGTTTCAAGGCCGCCGGCGTTTCTCACGAATATTTCATAACTGCCGGAAACCAGATCTTCTTCCGCAAAGATCAGCCGGGCGTTTTCTCCCAGCTCATTGCAATGTTTTTCAACAGGGTAGATAATCGCCGGTTCTCCGGTATCGGCATCAGGGGACAGATTTACCAGGTATATTTCCGAGTCCGGCAAAAGGTTTTCGCCGTAGAGGATTATGATCCTGGGGGAAAGACGATCCAGATAAAAAGTTCCAGGTGAAAAATCTACTATGCTCGGCTGAAGAGCCTGGAGTACTACAAAATACTCCCAGTCCGACTGTGAATCAACGAGACCCAGTATATTAAAACTCATTACCCGGTATCTGTATTCTCCGAACGGCACAGAGATATCAAGAAAAGGTTCGTTTACATTTCTCCTTAGGACTTCCATGTAAGAATCAAGGTTATCCCTTTTCCTCTCCAAAACCACATGATAGCTGACAGCATACTGCGCTTCTTCCCATCTTAGTCTCTGGAAAAAGAGTAAATTATTTTCCGTGTCGGAGAGCCTGAAACTGGGTTCACCGCCTTCAATCGGAGTGCTGTAAATGGGAACTATATCATCGGGAGGACCAGAATCATCTTCACTGTCAGAGTCAATTATAGTGTCCTGCATCTGTGAATCGCTCTGGGGGGAATCCTCGCTCATGTCCTGGGAAAAAATCATAGCTACCGCAAGACATAAAAGAGAGAATATTAAGAATACTTTCCTAATACCCATAGATGGTACCCTGGCTCCTCGTACGAAGATTATCTGAACGGGGAATATGCACCATAAATGAAGCTTGCCTTAAAATACCGCGTCTTTCTATGGTTCCGCTCCGAGTAACAGATATTGCTTCTACCTGCCAAGTATATTCATTAACCGTAAGTATTGCCAGATCTGTTAAAACAAAGGAAGTCTCGGGACTGGGAGCGGAAGTATAAAGAATTCTTTGGTTTTCAGAATCAAAAATAGTAAAAATATAGGCATTTGCCTCGGAAACATTTTCCCATGTGAATGTTAAATTCCGGTTTGCCGTGAGCTGCTCAAGGGTTATTACATCATCCTCACTGGGATATATGTAATTGGGAGAATCCAGCGGCGGTAAAGGCAGAATGGAAAACCAGTAAGGTTCCGCTGCACTTAATCCCTGTCCCTGTGCGGTATTTCCCTGAACGATCCAGTACCATACTCCCTCACGCAGATCAGGAAGGGGAATTGATGTTACATCCTCCTCAGCATCAACTATTATAGCCCGGGGATCGGCGGCCGGATCCTGGTCCCTTGAAAAAAAGACGCGGGCATTAATAATCCTCTCATCGGCAGACCAGCGTACTTGTGCCGGCGATACAGGATTATTCATCATTGAAACGCCAACCAGCGGAACCAGCAGTGTTATCGGAGTATGTATTGCCCCTGCCTTGACCACTCCCCTAACAAAACCAGGTACGGCTTCCTCTCCATAAGACCCAATACTGAAATAGTGATCTTTAATAAGACCCTGCTTCCTCGTAACTTCGTTCAGGGACTCGGTATTGGCCTGTGCCGTCCACCGGAATCTTCCAACGGTACGGGAATTAAAATAAACCTGAACTACGGTATCCCTTAGGGATGAAACTTCATATAAAGGGACGCTGTTTCCAACGGAAAAAAGTTTAAAATCGTAGGTATCCGCATATCCTATCTTTTCCCATCTGAAATCAACGGGGATGCCATCCATGATCCTTAAATTTTCTCCTTCCCGGGGCGAATAAATTTCCGGCGCTCCAAAATTAGGGAGTATTACAAGACGGGTGGGAGGAGTATTAAAACTGACAGAACCTGACTTGTCCTTTTCAGATGTGTTTACCGGTATCTGCATGGATAACCGCCAGTAATAAACTCCCGGGGGAAGAAACCTGCCCTGAATGGAAGTTCCCCAAAGTTTTTTTTCCAGGACAAGATCGCCGGCGAAATCTGAGCGGGAAGAAATCTGAAAAATTACCTGATAAGAGAATGGATTTTTCCATGAATAGAATAGATCAGGCGTAACCGCAGAAGAAACCGTATAATTATCGGGCGGAAAGACGAGACTTGGCCGGGAGTTGGGATTTATGGTATCCTCCGGAATTGGGACAGCTGACGGTGCAGGCGAAATAGCCGCCCTGCCCCAGACAGGCAGGGTTGCCCCTGACGATCCCATTACATCCCTTTGGTATAACCATATTGCTACTGTACAGCCAATGATGCAGACTACAATAAAAACCCTCTCAATGATCCGTGAAAAACGCCGCCATCTGAAAAATTTATAACCGCCTGATGATTTTGCGCTCATTTACTTCCTGCTTTTTCTCCGGGGTTTCTCTTCTTTTGAAAGATATTTTTCTGTAAGGGTTTTCCCCATGTGGCTGAACCTGTCTGTAAGAATGCCAATTTCATCCGGGAAACGATAGATTAGTTCCACATCAAACTGCCCTTCCTCTATCCGCGAAACGGCCTGAACAAGACGGCGGACAGGAAGGGTAATGGTTTTTGAAAGAAACCAAATTAAAATTATGGAAATAAAAACCGCTGAACATATAATAAAAATATTGCGCCGGGAAATTATGGACGCAACATCCAAAATAAGGTTGTATTCAGAAGAGTTAAAAACCATCATGCCCCCAAGGGACAGTTTTGTACCGGCGCCAAAGTACTTTACCCCGTTCTCTGTATAGATCATTTTTATTTCCGGATTATTGGCATTTAAAAGGGCGGTAAAAAGGGGATGAACGGATAGATTTGAACCACTCATTACCATTCTGGAATTGGCATGAACAAGAACATCCCCTTCCGCGTTGGTCATGAAGAAGGAATTGTTTCCCGAACCAAAGATCTCCGCGAGTCTGTCGGGAGAGAAAAGGATTATCACTGCTTCTTCCCTGTTATTCTGCTGCCAGGGGTAGAACATAGCAATAAGCGGAATACCCAGCTCTGATGAGGGATTGGAAATTACAGGTTCGCCATGACTGGCACGTTCTATCCGGTCTGTCTCCCGGGCAACCCAGGAAGATACCGAAAGCGGATTGGCATTATTGACAAGAAAGAAATAATCGTCCACCAGATCTATATAACCGGGAACGGAAACCGCAGCGATAAAAAACGAACGCTCAAAAAAGACGGAACTGGCCTGCCTGGCAGCATAACTGTCCCTCCCGGCAGCTCGTATAAAGTCAAGCAATAGGTGAACATCTTTCCTTACGGAATTAAACCTGTCTTCAACCTCAACTGCGAAAATTTTGTTTACTGTAGAGTTGGTTTCTTCGGCTGTCGTTTCCAGATACCTGTAAACCATTCCGGAATAAATACCATTAATGATGATCAAAACGGTGAAAAGAACCAGCGCAAAAGAGACGACCATTTTTACGCCTATGGGAAATAAATTTCTAACCCTGTTATTTCCCGGTATGTTATTATTCTTTTCTTTCAAAACATTTTTCCTTTTTTGGATATAAGCCTGTTTTCCCTCTACACTTCTACTTTTATGACATAGGTCATAAGGCTGTATTGTCCGCTCTTCGATATGACATAGATATAAATGGTATTTGGTCCACTACTAAGATTAAAAATAGAACCTACACCATCGACCAGATTCACCCCGTTGCATATAACAGTAGCGTCGGGATCAGTTTTGTCAACTGTAATTGTAATACTTGCTGCGCCGACTGTCCCGGCATCGAAAATTATATAATTATTCAAGGGATCACTTCCCGGCTCTTGCAGGTATGTCAAAGGATTAATATCAACAGGAAAACCTGAACCATCATCTATTGTGATAAGATCCAGGGTATTGTCTATTGGGGGTTTGAGCTGGGTTACTTCCAGGGTATAAGTTACACTATCGCCTACCCCGCTCTCCGGGACTACAATAATGGGAATATTGTTTACTCCTACATTAAGAGAATAATTTCCCTCTCCCAAAACTTCCGCGTTGAGGTCGACTGTATATGCGTTCACTTTAATGCTTGTTACACCGTATCCTACCGAAACTTCATAAACCAAAGGATAACCATATTTTTGAACAATCGGCATAACTGGCGGATCAGGAGGAGCCACAGGAACGAGGGAACCAAGCAGAGTTGAAGTTGAACCGTCTTTTATGGTGATATTACTCAAAGCGACGTTTTCTGAAGGGTTGGCCCGGACCACATCAAGAGTATAGTCGATGCTGGTCCCGTTCTGGGCAGTTACATGAATATAGATATTATTATGACCTACTCCAAGACCATAAGTTTGTACGTTGCCCCCGGTCACCGTAGCCCCTGACGGCGGGGAAGCAGTTAGTTTAATACTGGAAGTTTTGTATCCAACATTAATTTCATAGGGTCCGCAATTTGAACCGGCAAAAGTATGATCCCAGTCATTCACAGTCAAACCGGTTTGATTATCGGACACAATTAAATTGTTCAGATAGCAGGCCGCCGGAGTAGCTTTGGCGGATAGGCTAAATTCCCCAAAAACACTGGCGTTTTTTGCCCTTACCCATACATAATACTGAACGCCATTGGTAATGCCCGAAAGTTCAATAGGACTTCCAGAAGTTGGAATGGAGGTGATATCGGACGTATCAGACGGGTACCTGGTGGCAGTACCAGCAATACTGAGCGGATTAAGGTCAGTTGTATAGTAATAGATTTCGTATGAACCCGCCTGAAGAACAGGATTCCAGCCTGTTACATATATCTTTCCATCATCGGGAACAAGGGTTAAATTTGCCGGCTTTTCGAAAAGTCTGGTAAAACTAACCTTGTACTGTGTGGTTGCTGAGGCTTCTCCAGGCGTGTCTTTGTCAATGTGGGCCACTACATTTATAAACACATCTACCTTTACGCCTGCCAAAGGAGTAATTTCAATGGTCCGGATTAGACCTTCGCCTTCGATGGAATGGGAAGAATCCGTTGTTACTTTTTGTTTGATATTATCCAAAGTAAAAGAAATTGTTATTTTGCCGGTTGTACTTGTACTTGCATTATAGGTTGGGGTTGCGGGATCAAATACAGCATCCATGCTTAATGGCTGGGACTCAACAGCCAAAGTCAGATTTTTTAGTATCTTCACAGAACTTTTCGGCATTTCCATAACAGGCGAAGAGATCCATTCACCTTTCACATCTCCCTTTACAGCCCTAATCCAGAAATTATAATCGACCGCGTTTACAAGGGAGTTAATTGTATAGGTACCTGCAGAAATATTCGTTATTCTGGATGCCGTACTTTCAAAATTCGATGTTGGTATTATAGATGCAAGCTGATAGTAAATTTCGTAGGTAAGGCCCGATACGTTTGTCCAATCCAGTTTAATCCCGCCATCCAGAGATGTGGCTTTAAAGTTGGAAGGCTCCTTAAGCAGCTGTATTACTGTAATCTTATAGTCCTTTGCGTTGGCTGCATTTTTGTCAGGCGGATATGCTGTAATGGTCAGGGTATTTACGTTCCCCTGCCCCGGTATTGTGTATGTTGTTGGAGAACTTGAGGGAGCGGGGTAACCCGGCTCGACCTGCAGCGGAAAGGAAAGCGAGGTTGTACCGCTTGGAATTGTCAGGGTATAATTCATGGTCGTCTTAACAAAATCCAGGGTTAAAGCAGGCGCTGCCGGCGATATGTTAAACTCAATATCTTTAAGCTCCGCAGGCCCAGGGACACCTATGCCGTTGTTGCCGGCAGGATAATCGGCAGGAGTCCAGTTCCCGGGAATATCGCCAATAAGCCCGCGCACCCAAATATAATGCTTTTTGCCATTTTCTAGCCCTGTAACATACTCTTTTAACGGGTTAATGTTTTTATCCCATTTCCAGGCCCTTTCCGGAATCTGATTAGGATTTAAATCATCCGGAGAATACCTTATTTCGTACTTGGTAGCTCCGCTCATGCTTCCCCAGGTAACCTCGAGGCTATTGTTAAAGCTGGCAAGCTTGGGAATTGAGGAAAGCGTGTTTGAAAGGCACCTTATAAGAGTAATGGTATAATTTTTTGGGGTGGAATAAATATCATTGCTGTAAACAGTCAAAGTGATACGTTTTTTGTTCCCAAAGGCCGGCAGCGGACTGATTGGGATGGTCACCTTTTGTTTCACCGGCGGCGTATAGGACAAGGCATAAGGATTGGCGCCATTAATATCGGCATAAGTAATTTCCCATATTTCTGCCAGACTATCGGGTTCCAGAGAAAGGCTCAATGAAGAAACATCGCTTGGAACATCAATATTGTAATCCAGGACATCAGGATCAAATACATATCGCGACATTGAATTGTCTTTGGCCAAAAGAACCGGCAGAGTTATACCCGAAGCGGTTAAGGAAAGATCCTTGATCTTCGCGTTTGGATTACCCTGCTCATCGGTTCTAATTATGGTAATGGTATAACAGCGGCTGTCGGCGGAAGTATAATCGTTTTCCGATTTTACAAAGAAATATTTGGTATAAACCCCCGGCGTATCAAGATCATATTCCCATCCGTTATGTGTAATATAAAGAGGGTTCTTTTCAAGCTCGGTAAGATCGTCTTCCGGCACAAGATTAAGGACACTCGAATAATATTCCATATAATCAATTTCTGTTCCCGGCATTTTTTCCGGATAATCAAGCGGATATTTTGATCGGAGATCGGGGCTTCCATCACCTGTTGCCGGAGGGCGGCCCGGCCATCCCTTTTCGTTGTAAATATCAGAAAGATTAAGGTATTGTCCGCTGATCCTGACAGTATCAACTGAAGACGGCACATATACGGTATGTGTTAATTGTTTTATTCCCAGGGGATTTACTTCATCATAATAGGTCTCGAGTGTTGACGGGACCGAATTTTTATAGCCTTTAACAGTCAGCCTTTTAAGATCTGAATCGGTATTTGGGCTTAAGCGCCTTATTGTAAAACTGTATTCCTGGGTTTCCGGATCATTTTCACTGTCAATTTTATTAGGGTCAACATAGTACACCTTCATTATAAAGGTTCTTAGCCCCGGCAAAAGGGGGAAAGATTTTTCCATTTCACTATAGGTGGAAGTTCCCCACCTTACTTCCTGGGTGGGATATTCCTTGTTCTTCTCCGCCACAAACATCACCCTTTCTACGCTGTTTGGGACGGGGATGCCGCCTTCGTGGCCATATACAACTATGTTATCGAAAAATTTAAATTCGCTTTTCCGGTATTCGGATTCGCCGTTGTAAAGGTAATAAATGGTCAGGTCTTCGAGGTAAGTTCCGGGATGGGCGCCCTCCCCTGCAAAGGAATATAAACCGTTCTTGTCATAGAGAGTTACTATTACCGAAAATTCTGTGGACAGAAAAGCTGTATCTATATATTCCCCGCCCGAGATAAAGGGAAACGGGAGTTCATATTTGGGCCGAGGCTGGGAGTCACCATCTTCGGGGGTAAATATAAGATATTTATAATACTCCGCTCCCTCTACGATTTCCCCATTTATGTCTTTGGGCTCCAATTCCCATTTCTCTTTGGGGGCATTGTCCTTTTTATACACATAGACAAAATTCTTTTTGGCCGGAGTCTCGCTGCGGTTGGCAATGTCAATGGAAATTTTATTGATCCCTACATGTTCAGCGGAATTCTGGGTGGTCCAGGAAATTGATTTTTCATACGTATGTCCATCATGAGTATTTTCCGTCGTTTCAATTACGGGTTTTGAGGCGGACTCAAGAGGACTGTCGTATACAATTTTATAGATTTCTTCGGAGTTAAAAACCCGGACACCGTCTTTGGTTGATATATCAAAGGTGATCTGAAAATAATCTCCCTGTTTAATCCAATCAAGACTACTTCCTATAGTCAGACTGTAAATATTCCCCATAACATGGGAAACATTAATTGGCTTTGAAGGATTTTTTATGGATATACCATCTTCGCCTATAAATTCGTCAATTCTGGGGGTAATCACAATATCATAATTCTGGGGGTTATCAATTAAAACCTCCATATCCATGATTCCATTGGAGAAATTCGGGGGATCATACATCCATGCCTGCTTGGTCTTTTTAAGAAAGGTGCCGGCGGCTGAAATATTCACTATCCTGACATTTCCGGTATTATAATTAATAAATTTATCAATCGATCCGCCGAACATATCACAGCCGGTAAAGAGCAGCGGGATCGTCAAGACAAGCCAAAAGAGTCCTGTAAAGAGGAATTTTGACGGGATTTTAATATTCAAGATACCGGAATCGCATACTTTAGGCATAATACCGGACTTTAAATCCGGAAATTTCCACATTTTTCTTTTTTCCCCTGTCATTAAAGAAGAGCCCTCCCATTAAGATCTTCCCTTTCCCGTAAACTGTAGAACAATAAGCTTAACTTTTCATTCTATATACCATTTCATAAAAAATAAACAGTATATAAATACGGGTAAAGCAGCCGCAATGCCTCTATTCCTCTGCCGGGAATAGAAATTGATTATAGTATACTGTATCCCATTTTTTTTCAAAAAACCATATTTATGATAAAAAACACCTAATTTTTTTTAATAAAGCCCGCATTATTCGGAATTTGGAAGAAAATAAGGGGAATACCTATATTTTTGGATCATAACATTAGTATTTTAATAATCTTAGTGGAACGGGTTGACGCTTTATGAACTTTGGGATAGATTAATTCATGGTATAAAGAGCTTCTTCCAAAACAAAAGTTTTGAAAGAAATCTCAAATATCTGGGTTAATAGCCCGGGTTAAAAAAATCGGGCCGCTAGCTCAGCTGGTAGAGCAGCAGACTCTTAATCTGCGGGTCCTGAGTTCGATCCTCGGGCGGCTCAAATTTTATTGTAAATAAAGGAATAATGGAACCATACTGCAAAAGAATAAATTTAAAAACCCGCCTGGAGTTTTTGGAGATTTTAATACCTCCAATTTATAATAAATGGCCTTTAAGCCATCTTAAAAACTCCGTAACTTATTATAGTACTTCACTTGTATTATGCAAAAAGACTCTCACCACCGATGCGGGAAAACAACAACCCCGTCTTAAAGTCGGACAAAAGGTCCGGCGGGGTATTAAACCCTCGCCAACGAATAAAAGGAGACAATCTTGACAGAGACCAAATTTGCGAAGTTTGCTCAGAAAGCCAAGGAGCTAAAATTTCCTTTTGGCGCAAAGCTGGCACTGATGGTTGCCTTTATACTCCTTGCTGCCATTTGGACCATAACCACCCTCATGGCCTTCATGGTTAGTTCAGAATTTGTCCGTACTGCCAGAGAGTCCAATTTTGCCTTCAATAACCGGGCTGCTTCAGGTATAGAAGAACGTTTTTACCAGGTGCGCTCGGAAGCCCTTGCACTTCTGGATTTAAGCGCCGGTATGGGTGAAAACATCCCTCAACTATCACAATTGCGAAACATCTTCTTCGAGCGCAATCAATATATCGCGGCCATAATGCTGCCGGGTGTACAGGAAATATTAAACCGTTCTTTCCTGATCAATAACGAAATTCCCCTGGACGCCCTTGGTTCCTGGGTTATTAAGGAAACAGACGCCATTGAAAAGGCACAATCAGGCGAACCTGTCCTGAAAAATGTTTCGCCCTATGTTGGCATTAACCTTCTGGCCCTCTTCTATCCCTGGCAGAACACCGGTCTGGAGGAAGCTGTAGTGGTTTTCTTTTCCCCCCAGAATCTCTCGGAAATAACCGGTTCGGGTCCCAGCACCACCCTGGTTGTAAACGGAGATGGAGATATTCTCCTGCATCCTGATTTTAACCAGGTTCTTGCAGGCAGAAATATATCGAACAGCACCCTTTTTGAAATTCTTTGGAGAGCCCAAAACGAAAGCGTAAACATCAGTTTTTCGGAAGACGGAAACCGCTATATAGGTGCAGGCCGCCAAATTTCCATTGCCTCCGCCGCTGTTTTCAGTACCATGGAATACGCCCTTATCAATGATCAGATAAACGCGGTAACCAGACGCAATATCCTGCTCTCCATTACTGTTATGTTTTTGACCATATTGGCTACCTGGTATTACTCAAGAACCATTACCGCTCCTGTGAATAAGCTCATATCTGCGGCAGGTCTTCTTGAAACCGGGCAATTTGAACTTGATCTGTCGCCAAAGTCAAAAGACGAACTTGGGGTACTGACCGAACGTTTCATAAATATGGGAAAAGGTCTGAGCAGGTGGGTAGAAATTCAAAATCTGGTCGGCCGCTATAACAGCCGTGAGATCACAGCAAGAGTCTCCAAAAATGAATTAAATCTTTCGGGCGAATATGTACGGGCGGTGGTTCTTTCGGTAAACCTTGTCTCCTTTACGGAAATTTCAGCCGAACTTCCTGCTTCTGAATCTTTGGTCCTCCTTAACTTTTTTATCTCAAAACTTTCGGAAAATGTAGAAAGAACAGGCGGTCTTATCGACAAGCTCCTTGGTACAAGAATCATAGCCATCTGGGGTGTTCCATCTTCATCCGGAGATATGTTCCGCGAGGTCATGAACTGCCTGCGCTCTATTCTTGCCATGAGGAACGTACTCTGGGACCTCAATACCGAACGGGAAAGCCAGGGTAAGCCCCCCCTTATGATGAGATGCGGGGTTCATACCGGAGAAGTTCTTGCCGGCTGCATTGGAACAGCCGCCTATTACAGTTATACCGTTGCCGGGAATATCATAGACGATACCAATAAATTCGGTGACCTTAACCGTTTGACAGAAACCGATGTCATAATATCCGAACCTGTATGGGAACTGGCGGGGAATAAAATTCTCGCCGAAGAACTGGCTATTCCAAAATCAGAAAAATGTAAAGTGCGGTTATTTGGACTGGTAAATTTTACTCCTTCCCAGGAAAATGAAAAACAGCGGTGGCCGTTTACCCTGAATGATGTCTGGGAGTCTCTGCGGGCCGGCGGCAGTGAAGAGAAGGCCAGGGAAAACAATAAAGATGGAACAAGTGATGACAAAGGCTAAATCATCAAAAACCCGAAAACTAAAGTTTCTCAACCTGGATTTTCTTCTTCACAATATCCTTATTGTGGTTGTTTGCCTTTTAGGCATGGGTTTAAGCTTATTGATCTTCTATAGGGACTTAAGGGAATCTCTAAAGCTCCTTGAAGAAAGTCCTGTAGGAACTGTTCACTGGGTAGAGAATACTGTCCAGCGCCTTTCGTCCCGCCGCATACAATGGGAAAGGGTTGAAAGGGTTTCTCCCATATACAACGGAGATACCATTAACACCGCTTCCCTTTCAATTGCAAAAATAAATTTTAAGAATGGAGAGAGACTGGAGTTATCGGAAAACACTTCCGTTCAAATAACTTACCGGAATGAGGAAACGCCCAATATAGATCTTTATAAGGGAGAAATTCAGGTTCAAAGCGGCAGGGAGGAACTTTTGGTCACCATATCCGGGGCATCGGATGAAACCGTTCCGGGCAGCTCCGTACAGCGGGCGGTTTTAGACCCAAGAACAAGCGCCGGCATAAAAGTGAATAACGGGAGC
>JGI24702J35022_10000259_pt1 | contig 30226 bp, 31 predicted proteins | sample TergutTh196P4_FD_35022 | JGI IMG/M metagenome (IMG submission 35022)
GGCGGGTGCTGTTGGTATTACTCCATTTTCTTCTTCCTGTGCGCCTCCCGGAACAGGGACTTCGGTACCAATAATGTATACCGGTTGGGGAGTCCCTTCGCGATATTTTTTCCATGTATCTTCAGCTACCCGACACAACAAAGCCGATCTTGCAGCAACAATCTCATCATCTAAAGGTTTCGTCCTGTCGCCGGAATCGTCGGTACAAAACATACTGGTATCCAAATGAATTTTTTGGTATCCTGCTTTCACATAATCCCTGATGAGCGTTTTTGCGTGATCCATGGCCTTTTCAGCCGACAGATCTTTCCACGGGTTGGGACCTAAATGATCGCCACCCAGCAAAATCATTTCTTTTGGGAAAGCAACCTTTTCAGCAATCGTATGTACATAGCGAACAAAGTCAACCGGCTTCATTCCGGTGTACCCTCCAAACTGATCTACCTGATTGGATGTCGATTCTATTAAAAGTAGGGAACCATCTGCATTTGCTTGTTTCATACACGCTTCAAGCACATCCTGATTGGCCGAGCATACCGAATATATCCCTCTGTCATCGCCATTCCGGTTAGCTGTTAACAAATCAAGAAACAAATCTCCGGCGTTTTTCATTCAGCAGGATGATATATATTAACACCTTGCACAACCCTCGAAATAGCGCCATTTTTGGATGGAGAATCCGGTGATAATCCTAAATCCACCGATTTAAAAAAACCTATAATTTGTGCAGGAAGCACATAAAACACAGAAAGAAATTCTTCAGGGAGTTCATCAATTTCGTTGGGAAACCCGATGGATAAATCAAATTGGAACTCCTCGTCATCGTAGCCGTTACCTATAGCTATTGATTTTTCACCGGCTGCCGTTTCATTTACCGAACGCACCAAATCTAATTCGTATAATTTCGGGTATGCCTTGTTGGAAAACAAATACACGATGATGGTACCATCATTGACAACGGCTTTCGGTCCATGTCTGAAACCGAGAAAAGAATCAAACTTGCAAATAATCTCCCCATTGGACATTTCCTGAACTTTCAGATGCGACTCGTGTGCAACGCCAAAAAGCGGTCCAGAACCCAGAAATACCATCCGTTCGAAATCCATTTCGGCAATTTCTTTCAAATCGGATACATATTCTTTTAAAATATGATCTGTCAATTTACAAACTTTGGAAACGACAGGCTCCAATTGTTCAATTTCACGAATATGAACGATGAACAGTCCGGCAAGCAACATGGAAGAATAAGAACTGGTCATAGCCAATGATACATCATTGGTTTCTTCAGGTAATAGAATAGTATACAAATGTTCTGTATTCTCTTGTTTTGCTAAAGCTCCCACCGGATTACAGGTAATGTTCAATTCGTACAAATCATCACAGTATTTTCGTGCAAGTTTGCAAGTCTGCACACTTTCAGGGCTGTTACCCGACCGGGCAAATGAAATTAATAATGTTGTCCTGTTTTTGATGAAATAATTTTCAGGATGAGTAACGATGTCAGTAGTGCTGACGGCTTTACTACAAACATCCCAGTTTTTTTGAAGCGGCCCTGCCAACGTTTCGCCAATGAATGCTGATGTTCCTGCACCTGCCAGGATTACAAGAGGTTGTTCGGCGTTCCAAAATTTTTGTAGAAAAATCAACAACTGAACTTTTTCATTCAAAAACTTCTGATATGTTTTTCCCCACATGTCCGGTTGCTGGCATATTTCTCGGGCTGTATGGACAGCTCCGTTTGATTCCAAATATTTGGATGTACAATTTAGATAATTCATAAAATGAACCTTTTTAGTGTTTATTTCGTACAAAGATAATATATATTTGTTAAAATATCATGATTATGACAAAATCATGCATATTTGAAGTTTGAAAAACAGTTGAAATAGACCATGAAGTTTTTTATAATGACGGTTTTTTGTGTTTTCGTTGCTTTGACAGGCAGGGCTGACAACCCGCCAAAAGGAAAAACGGAAACATTTCCTCAATTTCCCGATTTGGTATATGAATACCATATTGCCGAACTCAACAAGACCACGCCGCTCGATTTGTCGTATAATCAGTATGTACGCCGCTATATCGACATTTTTACAATCGAACGCCGCGTGCAGACAGAAAAGTCTTTGGGGCTTGCCGAATGGTATTTTCCTATTTTCGAAGATTATCTGCAACGCTACAATTTACCTTTGGAATTGAAGTATTTAGCCGTTGTGGAATCAGGGCTTAATCCGTTGGCGCGTTCTCCTTCAAATGCCATCGGACTGTGGCAGTTTCTTTTTGGTACCGCACAGATGTTTGATTTAAAGATTACTTCCTACATTGATGAACGTTGTGATGTTTACAAATCGACTGATGCCGCCTGTCGTTATTTGCAATATCTATACCGCACCTTTGGAAACTGGAATTTAGCATTGGCCGCATACAACGGCGGACCCGGCGAATTGGAAAAAGCCATTACCCGAAGCGGCGGAAAAAGAGAATTTTGGGACTTGTATCCTTACATCACAGAAGCCATGCGTAATTATGTGCCGGCATTCATTGCAGTAAATTATGTATTTAACCATGCCGACCGGCATTTGCTCGTACCAATGCCACGCAATCCCCTGTTTACCGATCTCGACACATTACAGGTGCACCAGAAAATCAATTTTTCGAGCATCAGCAAAATCATCAACATGGACGAAAGCGACATCCGCGAACTGAATCCGTGTTATCTGCTGAACGAAATACCATACATGGGACAACCAATGAAACTGGTTTTACCACGCGACAAGGCAATTGATTTCCTGAAAGCCGAAAATAAAATCATCGCAACGCGGAACAACACCAAAAATATCCTGCCGGAACAACTGCCGGGTATGACTGCTGTACAGTACATCGTACAGCAGGGCGATTTCCTGCATAAAATTGCCGTACGCTACGGATGTACGGTCGATGATATTTGTCGATGGAACAACCTGTCTGATAGAAACCTGTCGGCAGGAATGAAACTGGTAATCTGGACAAAAAATTGAGGATGACAAGCGACAGTGTTATTGTATTGTTTTTATTGTAATTCCTTATACAAAAATTTACTTTCACGAAAAAAATGTCTGGAAAATATGAGTAATAAGGTGCCACATGCCTGTTCTTATTCAAGGCCTCGTGAATCTTTACCGCATCTTGACCGATTTTAGAAGGTACAACATGTTTTTGATTAGCCACCGTATTCTTCAGGATGCTATCCGGCATCCGGCATAGTTCTTCCTTGATTTTTTACTCGAATACAGTTATACCTTTTTGGTATATTCCCATCTGACAAAGGTCGCTGATGAAGGGTGCAACCGAAATGAGCGATTGTCGGTACATTTCCAAATCCGAAAATTCAAGATCAACATAAAACAGGTACTCCCACTCTTTTCCAATGATAGGCAACGACTGTATCTTACTTAAATTAATGTTGAAATAGGAAAATATGGAAAGTGCTTTTGCCAGACTGCCGATATGGTGTGACAGGGCAAAGGAAATCGACGCCTTGTCGGGTGTTTTGGGGTTGGAAGGAAGATGTTCCGTGGCGGTCATAATCAGGAAACGGGTATAATTTCTTTTGTTGGTTTCAATGTTTGCCGAAAGTATTTCCAAATTGTATTTCTCGGCTGCGAGGCGGCTTCCAATTGCACCTACACCGTTCATCTCATTGACGCTGATGGTGCGCATAAATGAGGCTGTGTCGCGCCATTCGATAAGTTTAATGTGCGGGAACTTGTCGAAAAACTGTTTCGATTGCAAAATTGCCATCGGGTGGGAATATACGTCGCGCAGGTCGGCGATAGTTTGTCCCGGCAAGGCTACCAAGTGCTGACATACCCGCAGGTAAATTTCGCCGGTGACTTGCAACCCTGAATTGTTAATTAACTGATAGTTGGGCAGGATACTGCCCGCTACGGAATTTTCGATGGCAGCAATTGCGTATTGTGCAACTCCCTGTTTCATCAGTCGGAACAGGTCGTCGAACGACTCGCTGGTGATGATTTCTACATCCACACCCTTGAAGTAATGACGTGCCGCTATCTCGTGGAAGGTTCCGTAACCTCCCATTATCGCTACTTTTATTTTTCTTTCGTTCATATTCAAACAGATATATTGTTTTGTTTGTGCTTTAAAAATGAAAAATCCCGAAAGATTCATTTTTCGGGATTTTGATTATATCCAACAAATTTAGACACAACACATCAGTCCCGAACAGTTTTCAAGTTAAAGAAAAAGCTAAAACAGAAACCCTGCAAGGTTGCTGCTACTACGTCTGATATGTTGTGCTTCACTTCCATTTTCAATTTTTGGCGCCGCAAAGATATATCTTTTATTTCACATAACAAATCATAACATATCTACTATTTGTTGTTGTTTCGTAAAAAACTCAACCCTGCTTCTATTGTCTACTTCCGAAATTTGAATAGATGTTCTTTTTTTTAACTGCATCCATAATTTAAGATTTACTGCCATTTCAGTATTGAGGGTATAAATTTCATATTTGTCAAATACATGAACGGAACATATATTTAATCGATTTGTAGATATATAGCTATAATTTGTATCTACCTTAAGATCTGAAATGTAAAGATTTACTTTATTTTTAGTTTCCGGATAACAACCGTGGGTTGCAACATCCAACAAGTAATCTAATAATGCAAACAAATCCTTTTTGATGAGTTCTTTTTCTTCGTCTGTAATCATTTTAATGGAATGGAAATAGCAAATATCACTTACCAGATGATCAAAAATCATTCGATCAAATATGAAATTTGTATTGTGTACACTTTTTATTGCCTTGTGATAGTCGGCAGTTAACTGAAGCATTTCTTCCGAAATAATGACCTGCCCAAACGGGACAGGTTTTTTTTCATTGCCATAATTGTACATCCATTTGAACAAATGGAATTGATTTAAGAAACCATAACCTGCAAGCAATTGTCTGGGCAATTTATTACAGATATACAATAACTCTGTATCGTGAAAATCTTTGAGATTGTTGATCGATTGTACAATATGTTGCAAAAACCTTATCTCTTGCTTCGAAGGATTAACATAATCAATCGGTTGCATCAGAAAGGAAGTTTTTCCTGAACTATTACCTGTTATTTCATCCAATGAAATGTTCCATGCTGAAGATATTTTTACAATTTCATGAATCGAAAAGGGAACATGGTTGCGTAATCTCCTGTATGCTGCTTCACGTTCAATATGCAACAAATCCATCAATGCTTCTACTAATTGAGTTTTTTTGGGAAACCTTTCAAAAAGCGCATCCAAAAAACAATCATACCAAACTGTATTCTTCATCTGTTTCAATCTTTAAAATATACAATGAGTACAGTTGAAATTGAAAAGAGGGTAGGTGTACAATAAAAAATGTAAACAACATAATAAAAAATGTCATATATGGAGTTTAAATCTATTATCTTACGCTGAAAAGGAGTATAAATCATATTTTACAGTTGAAAATGTTAATATGAAATGATAAGCATCGTTTTTGAGACAATAAAAGCCTTTCCAGTATGGAAGGATTGTGTGAATTTTGCAACCTGAATTTTTAGTAAAATAACATACAATATTTAGTACATGATAGCAAGCGAGTATTTTGACCAATTGACCAATCAAATCAGATTGTCGTATGCCCATTTGCTAAAAATGCACATACAGTATTGTAATAGATACAAACATTTTAAAAATAGGGTCAAGGATGAAGGATTGAAAAAAGATTTTCAACAGATTGACCAGTTTTTCTTCAGTGAAAACGGCAACATCAACTGGGAAACCATATTCCCATTGATGCCTCCGGAAATCGAAAGAAAAATCAAAAAAGAATACAACGCACTCAACGAAAATGAAATAAGGTTATGTTGCCTGCTCCTTTTCAATATACCATGTAAAGACATTACAGGAATTCTGCCATACACACAAAAATCGATACATTCAATTACACACAGGATCAAACAAAAAACCGGCATGAAAAACATAAAGGAAGGCTTAAAAAAGTTTTTGTTTTTCGAATTTTTTACCACGTAAATTCTACTTTGTATTCTGCCATGTTTCCCTTTCTGTCTGTAACTTTTAACTCAAGTGTATGTTGCGTATTTCTGTTCAGGCGATCGGCGTCGAAAACGTAATACATCAGATTGTTTTTTGCGTCGTACTCAAAAAGCGCCCATTTTCCGTCAATCCATCCGTCATAGGTATTGATCCCCGAAAAATCATCCGTAATTTTGAAACTAATATTTTTGACTCCTCTCATGTTAGCACCATTCCTGATATTGACGGGTGTGATACGCGGGGGAAGGGTATCCACACCGATGGCAAACTCCCCAAATACACTCGAATTGCCACGCACTGTACCATTATGGTATGCGCCTCCAGCAGGAAAACGCCGACCGGATGAATCAATCTGAACGATTAATGCTTTTTCGTGTAAACGTACCGGCAGGCTGTCGGCGGCTATTTCGATGGTCATAGCCTTGTGCAGGGGCGTGCCGGGGTGATGTATTCTGAATGCTTTTGAATACAACCCTTTGGGACGTCCGGAAACGGTACATGTAAAGTTAATATCATCGTACAGTGCATCAGCGGGAATCACTACACGAAGACCTTGTTGAACATGCGTAAATTCTCTTTGATACATGACTTTTGACATTCCTGAAATATTCGCTATTTCAGCTAAATATGATGAAATAAGTGTAGAGACTTTACTCGGCGTATACTCGAAATAAAAATTAAGCCGGGAACTGTTGCCATGAAAGTCGCTAACAACAACTAATGCCATGTGGTTTGACGAATCGGGAAAGAATACAATGCCGCGGTTGATATGTCTGTCATAAACACTCAACCGGTTGTTTGGTTCTATATACATGCGATTAAACCGGATACGGTGTTTGACGTAATATCCGTAGTCTATCAAACTGTTGATGTATCTTGATTCATCGAACGAGAACCCGTTCATGGTTTGTGAAAACACCATGGCACTGTCTATCCAAAGTCTGATACTGTATGGGCCGCAACGATTGGTAGAGCCGGAAATCTGGTCGTAAGTGTCTATTCCGAAAGCAACTTTTCCTGTAATTTTCAATTTCCTGTCTCCGGCAATCCGGTAACTGTTTCCCGATTTTTCAAGATTGAGCATGAGTCTATCTGTAGAACCATTTACCGTACTTCCTTCACCTATCGGATAAATGGCTATTCTTTGTATTACAGGGGGGATATTGTCCTTCACCCCGAAATCAAACAACAATGGATTGATGGGTTTTTCTGATTTGGTTTCCCGAACATCCAAATGCAGATGCGGACCGCCTGAACTTCCCGTGTTTCCTGAAAAAGCAATCAGTTCGCCTCGCTTCACGGAAAAACGTGTGGAATCAGGATACAAATTCACGGAAAAACGTTCTTGCTGGTACTGTTGTTGCCTGACATACGCGGTAATATCGTCGCTAAAAGCATCCAAATGCCCATAAACGGTGGTATAACCGTTGGGATGTGTGATGTACAGCGCATTTCCAAAACCACCTGACGAAACAGAAATGCGTGATACATAACCTCGTTCGCAAGCGACGACCTTATGCCCTACGATTCCTTGTGTACGAAAGTCGATGCCAGAATGAAAATGGTCTGTCCTTAATTCACCAAAAGTTCCTGAAAGTGCGACCGGAAGGTCTAATGGACGACGAAAAACCGTTTCTAATGTTTGCCCGTGAACGTTACAAATAAATGAATAAATGAATAAATGAATAAGTGAAAACCAAAACCTGAACAAAGTTAAACTTAAATCCATCTATTTTTTCTTTTTCTTCCTCAAATTCAAAACATCGCCAACATTGGGCTGTGTTCCTTCTTCCATTCGGTTGAGCGTGTATAAACTCGATAATTTGACAGCATATTTTTGTGAGATGGAATACATTGTTTCGCCCTCACGTACTTTATGTATTTCCATTCCTCTTTCGGCTTTTTGGCGTTTGGGTTGTATGTATATTACCTGGCCCTCGTGCAGTTCGTCCGTTGCTTTTGCCTCATTGTATTTGGGCATTTGCCACGGCATCATGTCCATTTCGTTACTCAATGAGGTGTAAGTGTCGCCTTCTTTAGCAGTAATGAAGTTCGTCCGGTTGTTTTCCCTCACCGGATGCCTGGCGATGTTGAATGATGCGAAATCATCCCAGGCATCCATTACCTGAGGTCTCTGCAGTACAGCTCTTCGATCCACATTTACTCCTGTATCGTATCGGTACAGAGCATATCGTTCAATCAGGCTAATAAGCTTTTGCGGATATTTCGAATCAGTAGCATATCCGGCTTTGCGCAATCCATTCGCCCAACTTTTGTAATCGGTCGACTTATAATTGAAAAGAAAAGCGTAACGACTGCGGCTCATCAGAAAATCGGTATGGTCGAAGTATGATTCTTCGGCATTTCTGTATTGACGGAAACACTCGTCTCTTTTGTCATCGTCGTGGAAAATCTCTTCGCCCTCCCATCCATGACATTTAATCCCAAAATGATTATTGGCAACAAGGGCTAACCGACTGTTTCCATTTGACGATTCAAGCATTCCCTGCGCCAGCGTGATACTGGCAGGTATTCCGCTTCGTCTCATTTCCGAAATTGCTAAATCTTTCCAGATATTGATGTATGCCTCAGGGGTGATTCTTCCCTGTGCCAACAAATCGGACGTCGCAAAGCAAAGTAACCAACAGGCTATGACATAATAAATTCTCATCTCAGATATTTATATATTGAGCGACAAAAGTACAAAAACAAATATCAAATTTGAATAACTTTTGCACAATTATTGTATATTTGTGAGTTTATTGTAAAAATCATTTTGAAAGATGAATCGTTTATTTTGGATGATTATTGCAGTTGTTATACTGTATGCATGTAATCCACATGCGGGATATACCATAAATGGGGAACTGACCGACGCCAACGGAATGAAAATAGTATTAGTAAAACTAATTCCCTGTTCCGACGATAATATGAAGATAGACAGTTGTCTCGTCAAAAAGGGAAAATTCAAGATGAAAGGAATCCTGGAATATCCTGAATATTGTATGTTGTATGTTGGCGATAACGGCCCATTACTGTTGATTGTGGAAAACACGGTAATAGACATAGATATCAACCTTCAAAACATACAGGATTCGAAGGTCACAGGTTCAAAGGAAACAGAGTTGTTGACAGAATACAACAGTAAAGTTTCCTTAATGGACACAATGCGGCAACAACGTATCGAATACATGAAGCAATTTGTTTCGGAAAACCCTAACAGTATAGTTGCTGCATTAGTTGTAAATAATTACCTGGCACATTATTTAGATACAGAAGAATTAGGGACTTATGCCGACGAATTTGATGATGTGAACAGGCAATCTCCTTGGATACAAAGTATTAAGGAAAAAGCCGATGCTGCCAGGCGTATTACCATCGGACAGCCATTTGTCGACATCAAGTTACCGGATAGAAACGGAAACGAGGTTGCCCTTTCAAACTATGCCGGTAAAGATAAATATGTACTGATTAATTTTTGGGCTTCGTGGAGCAAGCCATGTCGCGCGGCTCACCCAAACTTAGTCAAACTGTATCATAAGTATAAGGACAAAGGATTTGAAATTGTAGGTGTATCATTGGACAAGGACAGGACTGAATGGAACAGGGCTATTAAAGCCGATTCGCTGATATGGCCTCAAATATCGGATTTGCAGTTCTGGCAAAGCGAAGGGGCAAAGATTTATTTGGTTGATTCTATTCCTTATAATGTATTGATAGACAAAAACGGAGAAATTATTGCCAAAGGGCTTCGACTCGACAAATCGGGAAAACCTGTTGAGTTGGAAAAGAAATTAGAGGAACTGATTAGTTTTCAGCAATGATAACTTGTTGTTGAAATATCTGTCCATTGATTTTTCCGTTCTAAATGGCGCCGGATAAACAAATCGCCAAGCAAAAGCGCAAGAAACAGCAAACCAGGTAAAACAACTCTGTTTCCAAAATCGGCAAAAAGTCCCGTGATGGAAGAAATGTTATTACTCACGGAAATAGAAAGCGGTTCGAAATATTCCCACAGATATATTCCCCAATACGCTCGCGTGTAAAACCCGACAACAGACAGAAGCATGATCAGGCAAAGTATCGCGCCCCCCCATGCGATCCGAAGCATCCGTTTCCGGCGGGCAACAAAAACTATTTGTTTCATCACCCGAGCCGAAAACCATTCTGCCGATTTTTCTACCGGTAACTGCCTGAACAGTTGCCGCAACTCTTCATCATGATATTGTGTGGTATCCATATCAACTTGATTTTATATCTTCATGTAACTTTTTTCGTATCCGGTGTAATCTCACCTTCACATTAGCGACCGACAAACCGGTGATGGAAGCCAGCTCATCCACCGTCTTTTCATGCTGATAATACAATGTCAACAGCAGGGCATCTTCTGCGGGTAATTGCGCCAACAACCGTTGCAAGAGCTGCAATCGCTCGTCGTGCAGATGCTCGTCGTCGGCCTCACAGGAATCGTGTTCATTTTGGATTTCGATACCTGCCCGGTCGGGATGTTGCGTGCGAATGTGCGACACTGCCGTGGTGTAGGCAATGCGACAAAGCCATGTGGAGAAACGCGCTTCACCACGAAAACCGGCCAACGATGAATAGGCTTTCACAAAAACATCCTGAGCGACATCCTCAGCATCTTGCCGGTGACGTACCATACGTATCACCACCGAAAACACCAGCGATTGATAACGTTCTACCAGCACGGAAAACGCATTCGTATCGCCTGCAAGTGTCCGCTTGATGTAGATTATGTCATCATTTTCGGTCATACATTAAAATAGACGCAAACAAATTGCAGCGGTTACAATAATTTTGAAAAAGTCATATTTTTTCTGTTTTTTTGTAACCAAAACGAATATCCGGCGTCAAACCATCTGACAGCAAAAATAATTAATAATCTTTAAAAAAGTAAATAATATGGAAATAATGTTTGTAACGATCATAATTTTAGGAATAGCATATGCTATCTATAAATTGGTCGAATTGTTTGCACGCCGTAACGAGCGAATGAGCATAATTGAAAAGATGAGCCTCGGAGATGATGTGATGAACCCCATCGATGTTAACAAATGGTTTTCACCTCCCACTCCGGCATCGTGGGCGTTAAGGCTTGGATTGTTGTTAATCGGCCTTGGTCTGGGTCTTGGTATAGCGGTCATTTTGAATTCCTATATGAAATTTACTTCCTATTCAAATGAAGCGGGAATTATGTATATCGCTTTAATGATGCTTTTTGGCGGATTAGGCTTGGTGATTGCCTATCTGATAGAACAAAAGAACCTGAAAAAGGAGTAAGTAACAATATAAAACAGGTAACGGTTGATGTCGAAAGATATCTCTCTTCGGTCGACATGATGTCACCTTGTTGTAAAAAATGGTGAATGTGTCTAAACCCTGTCCTCCATGAAAATCAGGTGGTCAGAGAAAAGTCGACCGCATGTTTTTTATTGATGTTGCGGCCTCAATAAATCGTTTATCGTTTTCACAGGGGTAAAAGTTTCAATAGGAACTTCCACAAAAATTGTATTCCAGCGAGCCATAGCGCCGTTCCACAAACCGGGCAGTTCCTGAGCTTTCAGTTCCACGCCGTCTTTATACTTTTTTGAAATGAAGCCTGTATTGGGATCGCGATATTGCAAAAGATCGAAACGATTTCCTTCTCCATCCTTTACGGCGCAAACCAGATCAACCGGATTGAAATGGGTAGCGCTTGCCGCGATTGCTTTTTGCTGCGGGTCGTTCAAATCAATTTGCGACGATTCGGCAATCTGCAACGAGATCGATCCGTCGTCGTTTCGCACCCAGAACGGACCACCACCCGGTTCGCCTTCGTTTTTCACCATGCCACACACGCGGATGGGGCGATGAAGAATATTCATCAGGCAAGCCTTGACGCCTTCGGCAGGCCAAGTCGAAATTGCAGCCGGTGGTTGGAATGAAAGCTCCTTTGTCAAAAAATCCAAAATTTTCTTTATCAGTTCCTCATTAAAACTACCGTTGCGAAGCAAATGGTAATATTCGGCAGTTTGTTCCTGAAGCGCTATCAACAGTCCGGCCAACGCTTTCTTATACATTATCGTGATGGGCTTTAACCTGTCGGGCGCCACGTTGTCAATATTTTTGATGAAGATAATGTCAGCATCTATGTCATTCAGGTTTTCGAGTAAAGCGCCATGTCCGCCGGGACGGAAAAGAATAGTCCCGTCGGCATTGTGTATCGGTTGGTTGTCGTGGTCAACGGCGAGGATATCTGTCGATGGCTTTTGCTGCGAAAAGTATATATTATAACGTAAACCAAACAAACTGCTATACTTTTCCAATTTACTTTTTATCAGCCTTTCGAAACTTTGCTGGTGTTCCGGAGATACCGTAAAATGCAGATTAACCGATCCATCAGTATTTATGGCATGTAGTGCTCCTTCTACCAAATGTTCTTCCAAAGCGGTTCGTACATCATTTTCATATTTGTGGAACATCAACATCCCTTTTGGCAGTTGACCATAATTCAACCCTTCTTGAAGAAGAATCGCCTCAGCGATTTTTTTCTTATCGGATGGTTCAATATGTTGTCTGTCTAAAATGTGTTTCAATTCAAGGCAAAATGCAAAATCATCCAAATGGTCAAATACTTCCTGAACAGCAACGTTTGCAATGTCAACATCCGATTGCATGTACTCATACAAATCCTTGAACATGCGCGTAGCCGCTCCCGATGCAGGTACAAATTTGAATACCTTGCGACGCCCAAGTTTTTTTTCGTAAGTCTGCGCCAGTATATCGGTTTCTTCGTCTGTCAACTGCCGTATGCCGTCACCAACTGATGCTGCACGGTCAAGCCGCAGAAAGGGAAAACCATTCCTGAAATACTCCAACTGCCGCTCCACAGCCTCCATCTCTATTCTTTTGTCAGAGAATTGTTTGAAATCTTTTGCAGTAAACATATCTTAACTATTTAATTTATAAACACTCTAATACACACAAACCATCCTGCAAAATTAAGTACTAAAAGTGATTTTCACAAAATATTTTTTTTGTTTTTTATACCATGTTTTGTTTTTTAAAATTAATTCCTACCTTTGTCCCAACCAATCATATTGGGATATACGGGCGAAGTCAGTCCTGTAAAATGATGTATAATTAATTGAAATCATGGATAATAAGGTTCAAGAAATTACAGATAAAATATATCGAGAAGGTGTTGAAAAAGGGCAAGAGGAAGCGCAGAAAATTGTAGAAATAGCCGAAGCGACGAAAGCCGAGATGCTGAAAAAAGCGCAACAAGAAGCCGAAAAAATCGTAGCCGATGCTAAAAAGTCGGCTGATGAGTTGATTAAAAATACAAAATCCGAGTTACAAATGTATGCCGGACGCGCTGTGGAAGCGCTTAAAAGCGAAATAGCCAACTTATTAACAACCTCCATTGTTGATACCGCAATTAGTGCAACCGTGAACAACGAATGGTTACAAAAGTTGATGCTCACATTGGCTACCGATTGGGTAACCAAGGAAGATGTAGTGATACAGACAGCCGATGCTGCAACGCTCACCCAATATTTTGCCAAACATGCCAACGATTTGCTGGGCAAAGGAGTACAGATTGAACAGGTGAACGGCAAAACTGCCGGATTTACCATCATGCCTGCCGATAAAGGCTTCAAAGTACAGTTTGGCGAAGCAGAATTTGCTACCTATTTCAAGGAATTTCTCCGTCCACAACTTGTCGAAATGCTGTTTAATTGATGAATTATTATTATTTAATAGCAGGGTTGCCCGATATAAAAATTGAGGACAACAAGTTGACATTCAGTATTGCCGGATTTAAAGAGGAAGTTCGTCCGCAATTATCAAAGACTGATGCTCGGCTGTTTGATATTTTTTATACTAAGTTCGATAACCAAAATCTGTTGCATTACCTCAAGGATAAAGAAACAGCAACATTTGACGAACGAGGTATCATCACCAAAGACGAATTGGATGAGTGTTTCCGTCCGATCATGATTAGTGAGGATGAGTACAAGCCGAACAACAAATTTCCCCTGCCATATTTTAAGTCTTTTGTGTCGGAATACAATGAGGCACAACAAGATGATACGAAAGTAATAGATTCCGCAAAATGGGAAAACCGTTTATCTGGATTGTACTACGAGTGGGCGATGAATTGCGGTAACAAGTTGATAGCCGATTGGTTTGAGTTCAATCTGAATATCAACAACATAATGGCCGCTTACAATAGTCGTAAATACCGGATGGATGTAGAAGTAGTGGGCAACAACCAAGTGGCCGAATCCATCAAAACATCAAAACAACGTGACTTTGGTCTGACAGAAACTATCGAAAATTTCGACATTATTCAGCGTTTAGCCGATGACACCGACCTGTTCGAACGCGAAAAGAAATTAGACCTGATGAAATGGCAATGGTTAGATGAGCATACATTTTTCAAATATTTTAGCATAGAAATTCTGTTCGCTTATCTGATAAAACTCGAAATCATTGAGCGCTGGATAAGTCTTGACCCGGTAGAAGGCGAAAAATTATTCAGGAACTTGATAAACAGCCTTAAAGAAAGTGTGGTAAACAGCCCTGAATCAATTAATCTTCAAATGAACGAACTATAATTGAAAATAAAAAATCATATAATCATATATATATGGCGACAAAAGGAATAGTGAAAGGTATAGTGTCGAACCTGGTAACAATTGAGGCCGACGGCCCTGTATTGCAGAATGAAATATGTTTTATCCAAACCGGCGGCGACAGGTTGATGTCAGAAGTCATCAAAATCATAGGGAAAAATACCTTTGTACAGGTCTATGAAAGCACACGTGGCTTGAAAGTAGGCGCCGAAGTAGAATTTTCAGGGCACATGCTCGAGGTAACCCTCGGTCCTGGCATGTTGTCGCGCAACTACGACGGACTGCAAAGCGACCTTGACAAGATGGAAGGTGTGTTTCTGAAACGCGGCGATTACACTTTCCCGTTAGACGAAAATAAACTGTGGGATTTCAAGCCTGTTGCAACAGTAGGAGATACAGTCGTGGCTGCAAGTTGGCTTGGGGAAGTAGATGAAATTTCGCAACCCCATAAAATTATGGTGCCGTTTACCTTCACAGGAAAATATAAAGTCAAAAGACTTGCGCCGGAAGGACAATATACTATTATAGACAAAATAGCAACGCTTACAGACTCATCGGGCAACGATATTGAAATCAACATGATGCAGAAATGGCCTGTGCGTAAGGCTATCACGGCTTATGTTGCCAAACCGCGTCCATTCAAACTGCTTGAAACAGGCGTCCGTATCATCGACACAGCCAATCCAATTGTTGAAGGAGGTACAGGTTTCATTCCTGGACCTTTTGGAACTGGAAAAACCGTATTACAGCACGCCATCTCGAAACAGGCAGAAGCCGACATAGTAGTTGTGGCTGCTTGCGGTGAACGCGCCAATGAAGTAGTCGAAATCTTCGCTGAATATCCGCACCTGATTGACCCGCACACCGGCCGTAAATTGATGGAACGTACCATCATCATTGCCAACACGTCCAACATGCCCGTAGCTGCCCGCGAAGCGTCGGTATATACTGCCATGACCATTGCCGAATACTACCGTTGCATGGGGCTGAAAATACTGTTGATGGCCGATTCAACCTCGCGTTGGGCACAGGCTTTGCGCGAAATGTCGAACCGCCTCGAGGAATTACCCGGACCGGATGCTTTCCCGATGGACTTGTCGGCAATCATCTCGAACTTTTATGGACGCGCAGGTTACGTGGAATTAGTCAACGGAACAACCGGTTCCATTACATTTATTGGTACGGTATCGCCTGCAGGCGGTAATCTTAAAGAGCCGGTAACCGAAAACACCAAAAAGGTAGCACGCTGTTTCTTCGCGCTGGAGCAGGAGCGCGCTGATAAAAAACGTTATCCGGCGGTAAATCCCATCGACAGTTATTCGAAATATTTGGAATATCCCGAATTTGCAGAATACATTAGCGAAATACTCTCGCATGACTGGATTCCTACAGTAAACGAATTGAGAACCCGCCTACAGCGCGGCAAAGAAACCGCCGAACAAATCAATATCCTTGGCGACGACGGCGTACCCTTGAGTTATCATGTTACGCTTTGGAAATCGGAACTGATTGACTTCGTAATTCTGCAACAAGACGCATTCGACGACATTGATTCGGTAACACCTATCAAACGCCAGAAATACATGGTCGATTTAGTGATGCGCATTTGCCGCGCAGAATTTGAGTTTTCTGCATTTGAAGATGTGATGGATTATTTCAAGAAAATGATAAATATCTGCAAACAGATGAATTATTCAAAATTCCAATCGGAAAAGTTCGAACATCTTGAAAAGGAATTGGAGGATTTGGTAAAAGAAAAAGCGGTGTAATAAAAAATTAAAAATCAAAAATTAGATAATCGCTATGGCAAAAGTATTTCAAAAAATATATACGCAAATCAGTCAGATTACCAAGGCTACCTGTATGTTGAAGGCGTCTGGTGTCGGCTACGAAGAATTGGCCACTGTTGACGGTGCTTTGGCGCAGGTAGTGAAAATCAATGGCGACGAGGTTACGTTACAGGTGTTTAGCGGAACTGAAGGCATCCGCACCAATGCCGAAGTGGTTTTTCTCGGAAAATCGCCTACATTGAAAGTGGGATCGCAGTTAGCAGGACGTTTCTTCAATGCACTTGGTAAACCCATCGACGGAGGGCCGGAGCCTGAAGGAGAAGAACGAGAAATCGGCGGGCCGTCAGTTAATCCCGTTCGCCGTAAACAACCTTCGGAACTGATTGCTACGGGTATCGCAGGTATCGACTTGAACAATACGTTAGTAACCGGACAAAAGATACCGTTCTTTGCTGACCCCGACCAGCCGTTCAACCAGGTGATGGCTATTGTGGCGTTGCGTGCAGAAACGGACAAAATCATCCTTGGCGGGATGGGTTTGACCAATGACGATTACCTGTTTTTCAAGAATGTGTTCAGTAATGCCGGTTCGCTCGACCGTATCATCAGTTTCGTGAATACCACGGAAGACCCGCCGGTGGAACGCCTCCTGATTCCCGACATGGCGTTGACCGCTGCTGAATATTTCGCTGTGGACAAAAATGAGAAGGTATTGGTGTTGCTTACCGACATGAGTTCATTCGCTGATGCGCTTTCCATCGTGTCGAACCGTATGGACCAGATTCCGTCGAAGGATTCGATGCCCGGTTCGTTGTATTCAGACTTGGCGAAAGTTTACGAAAAAGCAGTGCAATTCCCTGCAGGCGGTTCTATCACCATCATCGCGGTAACCACGCTTTCGGGCGGCGATATCACGCACGCTGTTCCCGACAACACGGGTTATATCACCGAAGGGCAGTTGTTCCTCCGCAAAGATACCGACGTTGGAAAGGTAATTGTAGACCCGTTCCGAAGTCTTTCGCGTTTGAAACAGTTGGTCATCGCCAAAAAAACGCGCGAAGACCATCCACAGGTGATGAATGCTGCCGTGCGCCTGTTTGCCGACGCAGCCAACGCCAAAACCAAACTCGAAAACGGTTTTGACTTGAGCAATTATGATGAGCGGGCATTGGCGTTCGCAAAGGATTATTCAAACAATCTGCTTGCCATCGACGTGAACACCAATACCACAGAAATGCTTAACGAGGGCTGGAAATTGTTTGCCAAGCATTTCAAGCCCGAAGAAGTGAATATCAAACAGGATTTTGTGACGAAGTACTGGAGTGGAAATTGATAAAACGTCACAGTCATGTTAACCAAGACACAAATTTTTGATACAGTCGAAGAATTACCTGAACGCGTATTATTGGATGAACTGATTGATAAATTGATATTCATTAAAAAAGTAAATTTTGGTTTAGCGCAGTCAGAAAACGGAATGGTTTATTCTGAAGAGGAAGTTCAAAAAAGTTATCTGAATGGTTAGAGTAAAATACATATATCAGGGAAATGATGAAAGGCAGTTACAGAATAACATATCGGGTTGTTGATGAAAAGCATATAGATGTTGTGACAGTTCATCATTCAACCAAATTGTTGAAGAAGTTACCTGATTTTGAATTATAATACTTAATGACCCATGTATAAAGTTCGTAATATTCTGATAATTGTTGTTTGTATTCTTACGCTTGTAGTTTTCTTCTATGTAGATTACAGTGATTTATCATGGAGCAATAACAGAGGCAATTATGTTGGGATTATCAACGGATTATTACTTATTGTGCTAAATGTAGCGGGCATAAGGCACGAAAAAGTAAACTTGTTTGACAGTATCAATTAAAAATCAAAAATATAAATGGCCATCAAGTTTCAATATAACAAGACCTCTCTTCAGGGCATCGAAAAGCAGTTGAAGATGCGGTTGCGTGCGTTGCCCACCATCAAGAACAAGGAAAGCGCCTTGCGGATGGAGGTGAAACGAGCTAAAGACGAGGCAGCAGAACTGAAGCAAAAATTAGAGGTTCAGATCAGTGCCTATGACAAAATGGCAGCCTTGTGGAACGAGTTTGAACCTACGCTTATTTCAGTCCAGGATGTGCAGTTGTCGGTAAAGAAACTGGCAGGTATCCGAGTACCATCTCTCGGCGAGGTGGTGTTTGCTACGCGACCGTTCAGCCTGTTTAACAGTCCCAAATGGTACCTTGATGGTATCCGTCTGCTGCAAACACTGGCACAGATAGGTATTGAGTACGAGTTCTGCCTGATGAAAATCAACCGGTTGGAATATGCCCGTAAGAAAACCACTCAAAAAGTGAATCTTTTCGAAAAAATACAAATTCCAGGTTTTGAGGATGCTATCCGGAAAATCAAGCGATTCATGGAAGACGAGGAAAACTTGTCAAAATCATCGCAAAAAATCATGAAATCAAAGAGCCATGGTTGAGAAAATGAAAAAATACAGTTTCCTGATTTATTATAAAACCTATAATGAATTTTTGGAAAACATGCGACAAGCGGGCGTGGTGCACGTGGTCGAAAAACAGAAAGGCATTCCCGAAGATGCTGCTGATTTGCGTCAACAGTTGGCTATGGATGTAACTTTGAAGGATACCATTCGAGCATTGCATCGTAGGCTGAGTGGCCAAATTGATATTGCATTGCATCCAGCCAAATCAATGGAGAATTGTGCCGATATACTTGCTGAATATGACCAGCTTAAAGCAACCGAAGAGCAATTGACGGCACAAAGGCAGAATTTGCTTCGTGAAATCGAAAACATGTCAGTTTGGGGCGATTTCGATTTAGAAATGCTCTGCAAATTGGAAGAAGCAGGGCGACAGATAAAGTTTTATTCCTGTCGCGACCGTGAATTTCAAGCCGACTGGCCTGAAAAATACGATGCTGTGGAAATAACGCGTAGGGGATCAATCGTTTATTTTGTAACTGTCACGCCAACCGGATTCAATGAAGAAGAGCCCGAAGCAGAACTGATGCGACTTTCGGACAGTTCACTTGGGCATTTACAAAAGATTTTGTGCGAAAACGAAAAGCTGGCGGGAGATGTGCAAAAACGGTTAGACGCAATGGCTATTGAGTATCTCAACAATCTGAAAGAAATGCAACGGCAGTTGCACGAAAATATTGATTTAAGCAAGGTGCATTTGCAAGGAGAAAAGAAAGCAGGCGAGAAATTGATCCTGCTCGAAGGCTGGACGCCGGAAGCACAAGAACCGGAATTGCTTCAAACACTCGAAACAATGCAGGATGTGTACTACATCAACGGAACCCCTGACAAGGACGACAAAACAGCTCCTATATTGCTTAAAAACAACAAATTTGCGCGATTGTTTGAACCTATCGGCGAAATGTATGAATTCCCAAATTATCATGAATTGGATTTAACTCCGTTTTTCGCACCGTTTTTCATGTTGTTTTTCGGAGTTTGCCTTGGCGACGCAGGATACGGTTTATTGATATTGTTTGCCACTTTGTTTGCTCGCTCCAAAGTAAAACCTGCGTTTAAGCCCATTTTGTCGCTGGCTTCCGTACTTGGAGCAGCTACTGTCTTTTGCGGCATAGTTGGCGGAACGTTTTTCGGAATACCATTGTTGGACATGGAATGGGGCTGGCTGACTTCATTCAAAAAGATCATGCTCGATTCAGACCAAATGTTCAACATGGCATTGTTTTTGGGCGCAGTACAAATCATTTTTGGTATGTTTGTCAAGGCTTATGCCGCTATTCGCCGCTATGGATGGGCGTATTCGTTAGAAACATGGGGTTGGATTATCCTGATTTTGGGCGGAGGCGGACTATACCTTGCATCCGAAAAGGCATTATTTGCTCCCGATACGGCACGTTATTTGACTTATGGCGTGTTGGGTGTTGCCGGATTACTAATTTATATCCTGAACACCCCCGGACGTAATCCATTAATCAATATTGGTACTGGATTGTGGAATACCTTTAATATGGCGACCGGTCTTATCGGCGACTTGTTATCGTACATTCGTCTGTTTGCACTGGGCCTTTGCGGCGGTGTGATGGGGTTTGTTTTCAACGAATTGGCTATGCAGTTAAGTGGTGATACTCCGGTAGTCAGCCAACTTGTCATGATCATCGTTTTGCTGTTGGGACATTCACTCAATATTTTCATGTCGAGTCTGGGTGCGTTCGTTCATCCGATGCGTCTGACATTTGTAGAATTTTATAAAAATGCCGGATTTGAAGGCGGCGGTAAAAAGTACAAACCTTTCAGATATATCTCATCGGAAAATTAAAAATTGTAAATAATCAAAAATCGTAATAATAATAAATTTTAATTAAAAATCAAATAGTTATGGAGCCTATTGTTTTAGCTTATATCGGAATCGCTTTGTCGATTGGTGTGTCAGGTGTTGCAAGCGCTTTCGGAGTAACCATCACAGGAAATGCAGCGGTTGGTGCAATGAAGAAAAATCCCGATGCATTCGGTAATTACATGATACTGAGTGCAATTCCGGGAACGCAAGGTCTGTACGGATTTCTCGGTTACTTTCTTCTTGCAAAATATTTAGTTCCCGAAATCACCTTTTTCCAGGCAACGGCGATTTTCTTCGCCGGATTAGCGTTGGGTGTAGTCAATTGGTTTGCGGCTAATCGTCAGGCACAAGTTTGTGCTAATGGTATCGCAGCTATCGGCAGTGGTCACGACGTATTCGGTAAAACGCTCATTCTGGCTGTTTTTCCCGAATTATATGCTATCGTTGCTTTGGCAGCCACGTTCATGATTGGCAATTCGCTGGTTTAAACTTTGTTGAAGAGCCGTTCGGAGGCTGAGACTGTTCACAATCGTCATTGAGGTTTTTTTAAAACCTCAATGATTTGATGTATGGAATGATATTATAAAGTGGATTATTTTATTTATTTTTCTATGTCAGAGTAAAATTTTTTAGATGAGTGTAAATCCTAGCATCATCCTTTTAGTTGTCTCTATTCTTTTATTTTTGAGCGTATTGATGAGCAAAACCGCCAATCGCACCGGTTTGCCGATGTTGACATTGTTTCTGCTCATCGGGATGCTGGCCGGACAGGATGGAATTGGAAAAATCTCATACGATAATCCTGTAACTGCACAATTCCTCGGCATTATTGCTCTGTGTTTCATTCTTTACTCGGGCGGGCTGGATACCAAGTTTGATCAGGTCAAAACCATCGTTTGGCGAGGCGTCACTTTGGCGACGGTGGGTGTGTTGCTCACTGCCGTCAGCTTAGGCGCTTTTGTTTACTGGATAACCGATTTCACCTGGCTTGAATCGCTCTTGTTGGGTTCTATTGTATCATCAACGGATGCGGCAGCAGTGTTTGCTATTTTCAGAAGCAAAAGCACTGGGTTGAAACGTAATCTGCGCCCAACACTCGAATTGGAAAGCGGGAGCAACGACCCGATGGCTTATTTTCTCACCCTGACATTCATTTCTCTGATCAAGGAACCCGACGCATCCCTCTGGAGTATGATTCCGATGTTTCTCAAAGGGATGACGCTTGGAGCAGTGATGGGTTTTGGGATCGGTTGGTTGACGGTTCGCATCATCAACAAGATCAATCTGTATGTTGAAGGATTGTATCCCGTGCTGACCATTGCCATGATGTTTTTCAGTTACTCGTTCACCGAATTCATTGGTGGCAACGGTTTTCTTGCCATCTACATATCGGGGTTAGTAGTGGGAAACAGTAACTTTATCCACAAACGGAGTCTGTTGAAGTTTTACGATGGTTTTGCATGGCTGATGCAGATATTGATGTTCATTACACTTGGATTATTGGTTTTTCCGTCGCGAATGATTCCCATCATTAGCATCGGATTAGCAATATCGATGTTCTTGATGCTGGTGGCGCGTCCGTTGGCCATGATTTTGTGTCTTGTGCCGTTTAAAATACGTTTTAAGGACTTGACGTTCATATCTTGGGTGGGATTGAAAGGCGCCGTCCCTATTATTTTCGCCACTTACCCCATGGTGGAAAAAGTCCCGCACGCCGATATGATTTTCCACATTGTATTTTTCATCACTTTGACTTCGCTGTTGTTGCAGGGAACAACGCTTTTCAATACGGCAAAGTGGCTCAAATTGATCATTCCCGAAGGAAAAGAAAAGAAACCCATTCTGGAATTTGATTCGGATACAGTCAAGCCGGTATTGGATGAAATTGTGGTAGAACCTCATTTCAGTTGTGTGAGCCAAACCATTGTCAATCTGCAACTGCCCAAAACTGTTTTAATCGTGATGATCGAACGCGAAGATATGTATTTCACACCCAACGGCAGTACGGTGATCGAAACAGGCGACCGGCTAACCATCCTGGCCGATACGAAAACCAGTCTGGATACAGCGTTTCATGTCTTAAAGACCTAAAATTTACATATTGATAATCATGTCTTTAGCATGTGTGCTACTGACTTCACCCAGTTTTTAAAGTCGTTGTCGTTGATATAGTTCAACAACACATTGACATCCTTTGGGCAACAAGTAATTCTTTTTACTCGTTCCGTTCTTTCGGGTTCTTTTTTTTCATACAGAACCGACAAAGCCAAAAGTTTGGCATATTTTTCGTCTGCTTTCATACAAAAAGTACGTGATTTTTACTTAACAAAATGGAAAAATGGTTTAACACATGATGGGTTTCAACGGCAACAACCGTCGAATAGTAAATGTTGTAATAAGATCAAATATTCAGGCGTCTCAATTCTATGAGATTGCTGATATATTGAGGCGAAAGTTTAACAAAAAACATATAGGTATCGACGATAAGTTCAATGCTGAAATTTTCCCTTGTGGAAAATTTGTTTTTGAGCAGCCTTTCAAATGTTTTAATCTTCTGATTACCGGATGATTTTACTATTCGCGCAGAAAAACCAATTGTAGTCTGTTCACTCAATACTGCCGGGTACTGTTCGCGTTTGGTGAAAAAAGCTTCGGTTTTGGTTATGTCGTCAACGCCGGTTGCATCAATTGTACAGGAAATTGTCACAGGCAAAAAGAAAACCTGCGAAATAACACATAACACACCAACAGTGAAGATTATAGTTTTATTCATGACATTATTTTTCCACTGCAAAGTAAATCAAAAAATGAATAATAACAAAACGGCACAACTTTTATCACAAAATAGATAAAATACTTATCTTTGCATTCAGTAAGTGAAATCATTATTGATGAAAAACAAATGACCCTTGACGCTCATATCGAACTACGCGCAGTTGAACCGGAAGACCTTGAATTGCTGTACCTTTGGGAAAACGACCGAACGGTGTGGTATGTGAGCAATACGCTGGTTCCGTTTTCCCGGTACCAGTTGAAGCGGTACATCGAATCCGACCCAAGCGATATACATACCCACAAACAATTACGGATGATGATTGACTGCTGCGAAGCTGAAAAACAGGTGTGTACAGTTGGTGCCATTGATTTGTTTGATTTCGATCCGATACACCAACGTGCAGGTCTTGGCATACTTATTGCCTCAGCCGACGACCGTCGGCGGGGTTACGCTCTAAAAGCAATTTTACTAATGATTGATTATTGCCGTAAAGTATTGTTTTTGCACCAATTGTATTGTAGCATCGCGGCAAACAACACAGCAAGCATTCATTTGTTCGAAAAAGCCGGTTTCAAAATCACTGGAACTAAAAAGGACTGGCTACGTACCGAAATTGGATGGGAGAATGAACTCTTTCTACAATTGAAACTCGATTAAATTCAAAAATATTTTGTTAATATTTTCACTGTACTTGTTTTTCTCAAAAAAAGCAGTACCTTTGCAACCCATTTTTAAAATTAGTTTTTGAATCAAAGATAAATAGTCTTTATGCCTACAATTCAGCAATTAGTAAGAAAAAGCAGGACGAAACTTGTTGACAAAAGCAAAGCGCCTGCTTTGGATTCTTGCCCCCAACGGCGCGGTGTTTGTGTGCGCGTGTACACTACCACACCCAAAAAACCCAATTCAGCCATGCGCAAGGTGGCGCGTGTGAAATTGGTGAACCAGAAAGAAGTCAACGCCTACATACCTGGTGAAGGACACAATCTGCAGGAACATTCCATCGTACTCATTCGCGGCGGTCGTGTGAAAGACCTGCCCGGTGTACGTTATCATATCATCCGTGGCGCATTGGACACATCAGGTGTTGAAGGCCGCTTGGCAAGTCGTTCGTTGTATGGTGCAAAGAGGCCGAAAAAAGGAGCAGTCGCAAAAGGCGCTCCGGCAAAAGGTAAAAAGAAATAATACATTATATTTAGTATAAATGCGTAAGACAAAACCAAAAAAACGGATTTTATTACCCGACCCTGTGTACGGTGACAAGGAAGTTACCAGGTTTGTGAACAACCTGATGTTCAGTGGAAAAAAAACAACCTCTTTCAGTATTTTTTATGATGCCATGAAGACTGTGGAAAACAAGACCAAGGAAGATGGCAAAAGTCCGTTGGATATTTTCCGCAAGGCACTTGAAAACGTTACTCCGATGGTGGAAGTGAAGAGCCGTCGCGTAGGCGGTGCTACTTTTCAAGTTCCAATGGAAGTTCGCCCTGACCGCAAAGTATCGGTGAGCATGAAAAACATGATTCTCTATGCACGGAAACGCGCCGGCAAGTCGATGAGCGAAAAATTAGCTGCCGAAATCCTTGCAGCTTATAAGGAAGAAGGCGGTGCCTTCAAAAGGAAGGAAGACATGCACAAAATGGCAGAAGCTAACCGCGCTTTCTCTCATTTTCGTTTTTAACTGTTAGATGAGCAGAGATTTAAGGTACACCAGAAACATTGGTATCATGGCGCATATTGATGCCGGAAAGACTACCACATCCGAGAGGATATTGTTCTACACGGGTATCAATTACAAGATGGGCGAAGTTCATGAAGGAGCCGCCACAATGGACTGGATGGTACAGGAACAGGAAAGGGGTATTACGATTACCTCTGCTGCTACTACATGTAAATGGGAATATAACAACCAGGAATATCATATTAACCTGATTGACACGCCGGGTCACGTGGATTTCACTGTAGAGGTAGAGCGTTCGTTACGTGTCCTCGATGGTGCGGTAGCATTGTTTTGTGCAGTAGGCGGTGTTGAACCACAATCAGAAACCGTTTGGCGCCAAGCCGAAAAGTATGGTGTGCCCCGTATTGGATTTGTCAACAAAATGGACAGAAAAGGTGCTGATTTTATCGGTGTTGTAAATCAAGTCCGCGAACGGTTGAAATCAAACCCTGTTCCGATCGTAATTCCAATAGGATCGGAAGATACTTTCGAGGGAATTGTCGACCTGATTACAATGAAGGCTGAATATTGGCGTGATGACAAGGGAGAACAAATAGAAAGATTGGATATCCCGGCAGATATGCTGGAGGAGGCTACTGAAATGCACAACAAACTGATCGAGTCAGTAGTAGAAACAGACGATGTCCTTATGGGAAAATTTTTTGAAAACCCTGAGTCCATCACTGTAGACGAATTAAATACAGGTATCCGCAAAGCTGTATTGGCGCAGACTATCGTGCCGATGATGTGCGGATCGTCATTCAAGAACAAAGGAGTACAATTTCTTTTGAACGCTGTTGCCGCTTACCTGCCTGATCCATTGGACAAAGGACATATCAGAGGAGTTAATCCCAATACCGACAAGGAAGTGATACGCTGTCCTGACCCGAATGAGCCCCTCACAGCGCTTGCTTTTAAGGTGGCTACTGATCCATTTATGGGCAGATTAGTATATATCCGCGTATATTCGGGCAAGTTGGACAGCGGTTCGTATGTGCTCAATACCCGTTCGGATAAAAAGGAACGTATTTCGCGGATTTTCCAAATGCACTCTAATAAGCAAAATCCCATTGAATCGTGCGAAGCAGGTGATATTTGTGCAGTTGTAGGTTTGAAAGACCTTCACACCGGTGATACGCTGTGTAACCCGGATAAACCCATTGTTTTAGAATCAATGACGTTTCCTGATCCTGTCATCGGCGTGGCTGTGGAACCCAAAACGCAGGCCGACATTGATAAGTTGGGTGTTGCCTTGTCGAAATTATCCGAAGAAGACCCTACCTTTCAGGTACGCACCGATCCTGATTCCGGACAAACCATTATCAATGGCATGGGTGAACTTCATTTGGAAATCATCATGGACAGGTTGCGTCGGGAATTTAGCGTGGAATGTAATCATGGCAACCCGCAAGTGGCCTATAAGGAAGCCATCACCACAGTGTTCCGGCATCGCGAACTGTTCAAGAAACAATCGGGAGGGCGAGGCAAGTTTGCAGATATAATCGTTAGCGTAGGGCCTGCCGAAGAAGGTTTTACAGGTTCAGGTTTGCAATTTGTGAACGAAGTAAAGGGCGGTAATGTGCCGAAGGAGTACATCCCGTCAGTGGAAAAGGGTTTCAAGGAAGCGATGGCCAATGGCGTACTGGCCGGTTTCCCGATGAACAACCTGAAAGTAACCCTGTTGGATGGTTCGTATCATACAGTGGACTCCGACTCGCTCTCGTTCGAAATCTGCGCCAAATATGCTTTCCGTGAGGCATGTAAAAATGCGAATCCCGTTTTATTGGAACCTGTCATGGCGGTAGAAGTGGTGACACCAGAAGAATACATGGGCGATGTCATCAGCGACTTCAACAAACGCCGTGGAAATGTTAATGGCATGGAAGAACGTGGCGGAGCGCGTGTCATCAAGGCAAAGGTTCCTCTCGCGGAAATGTTTGGCTATGTAACGGTGTTACGTACCATTACTTCGGGACGCGCAACTTCAACCATGGAGTTTTCGCACTACAGCCCGTTGTCCGAAAATATGACAAAAGATGTGATTACCAGAATAAAAGGATATTCTTCATTTTAACAAAAAAGCATTATTTCATTAAATATGAGCCAGAAGATTAGAATAAAACTTAAATCATACGACCACAGTTTAGTGGACAAATCGGCTGAAAAAATCGTGAAAACCGTGAAAATGACAGGAGCTTCAGTAAGCGGCCCAATTCCTCTTCCCACGCACAAGCGTATTTTCACGGTCAATCGTTCAACTTTCGTCAACAAAAAAGCAAGAGAACAATTCCAACTCGGTTCGTTCCAGCGTTTGATGGACATCTACAGTTCGACGCCAAAAACCATTGACGCGCTGATGAAGTTAGAACTGCCCAGCGGTGTGGAAGTAGAAATAAAAGTTTGATAATTCCTGATTTCAATGATTCCAAAATTCAATGATTGTTCTTTTGAGTTTTGGAATGATTTTGGATTGTTTATAGCGTATCGGATGATAATATTCCGATAATTGCAATTGTACTGCTGTTTTTGGCAATCAAAACATTTGTAGTATCTATTGACTGATGATCAAGATACTATTCTTTATTTTATCTCCTATTTTTCACTATCCATTCCGTTGCATTCACAAATGCCTCCACCCATGGCGTAATTTGGTCATGCTTGCGCGAAGACGGGTAGTGCGGCCAGTTCCATGGGTAAGTAGAGCGTTCGGGGTGTGGCATAATAGCCAAATGACGACCATCTGTACTGCAAATACCTGCTATACCTTGTGGCGAACCGTTGGGATTTGCAGGATAGGCGTCGTAACTGTAATGAAGCGCTATGTTGTAATGTTCTGCGGGCATGGGTAAATTGAACTTGCCTTCTCCGTGGGACACCCAGACGCCAAGACGTGCGCTTGCCAGAGATTGTAGCATCACCGAATTGTTTTCGGGGATAGTGACGTTCACAAAGGCACATTCCAATTTTTTCGAATTGTTATGTTCCATGCGGGGTTTTTGCTCATCTTCCGGTGTAATTAATCCTAATTCAATCATTAATTGGCAGCCGTTGCCAATGCCGAGGCTCAATGTGTCGGAGCGGGTATAGAAACGGTCAAGCGCTGCTTTTGCTTTTTCGTTGTAAAGGATAGAACCTGCCCAGCCTTTAGCAGATCCAAGAAAATCGACGCTTGAGAAACTACCCACAAATACGATCATATTCACATCGTCAAGTGTTTCCCGACCGTCGATGAGATCGGTAGTATGTACGTCCTTCACATCCATACCGGCAAGGAACATCATCCAAGCCGTTTCGCGATCGCACACTGCGCCTTGCTCGCGGATGATAGCTGCACAAATGCCTGTAGGCGTGGTGCGGTGCGGGTTGATGTCGTACTGCGCCAGCGAACCTCTGAAATGTACAGGAAACTCGTATTCCAAATGTTGGAACTTGTAGTTGCTAAACCGGTTAGTGGCCTGTTCCTTACCGCTTTGACGACAATCGAACAGATACGAGGTTTTGAACCAAAGGTCGCGTAACTGCTCAATGTCGAATTTGTATTTTTCGTCTTCGCAAAATACACGCATTATGCGTTTTGAAATCGGTTTGCCAATGGTATGCGCCTTGATGCCAGCTTGCCCGAAAATTTCGTGAACCTTCACACTGTCAACTTCGTGTACCTGTAAAATTAATGCAGGGTTTTCGGCAAACAATACCCTGATGATGTCTTTATTCAACGACTCCACAATTCCAGGATTCAATGCCTCAAGGCTTGGATTTTTAGATTTTTGAATTTTTGAATCATTGAATCCTATTTCCGTCAAGTCGACTTCCATACCGCCTGTGCGGTTGGCGAAACACATTTCGAGCAGCGTGGTGATGAGACCGCCTGACGATACATCATGTCCTGCCATAATCATTTCCTTACCGATGAGGCGTTGTACTACGTCAAACGCTTTTGCAAAATAAGCCGCGTCGGTAATGTCGGGAAAGGCATCCCCCATCTTGCCCAATATCTGTGCAAAACTGCTTCCTCCCAAAGCGAAAGGCGCGCGCGACAAATCGACATAAATGATATGCGATTCAGGATCGTTGATCAACACAGGACGCACTGTCTTTCGGACGTCGCCCGTTTGCGCAACGGTAGATATGATAACGGTTCCAGGCGAAAAGACCTTATCGCCGTCCGGATATTTCTGTGTCATCGACAGTGAATCCTTTCCTGTAGGGATGTTGATGCCAAGGTCAATGGCAAATTGACTGGCCGCTTCAACGGCACTGTACAGACGGGCATCTTCGCCTGGATTTTTGCAAGGCCACTGCCAGTTGGCGCTTAACGATACAGATTTAAGACCGCCGTCGAGGTGCGCCCATACGATATTGGTCAATGCTTCGGCAATGGCTAACCGTGAACCGGCGGCAGCATCTAACAACGCTACACCCGGCGCATGGCCAATAGATGTAGCGGTTCCAGTTTTTCCATGATAATCGGATGCTACAACGCCCAGATTGTTCAGAGGGAGTTGAATTTCTCCAACGGTCTGTTGTATAGCAATCAAACCGGTTACAGAACGGTCGACCTTGTTGGTGAGCCAGTCCTTACAAGCCACGCCTTCCAATTGGAGAAGACTTTCGAGATATTCCTGCAATTTACTTTTTTCATACACAATGGGTTCAAAATCCGAAAGAACTGTTTGGTCATTCATTACTGTTTTAGGCGTGTTTCCAAACATGTCTTCGAGCATCAAATCTATCGGCTTTTCGCCTGTTTTTGGATTTTCAAATGTTAAACGAAGGTCGCCGGTAATTTCGCCAATAACGTACATTGGCGCTCGTTCGCGTTCGGCGATGCGACGCAGTGTTTCTACATCTTTTTCTTTCAGTAACAAGCCCATACGCTCCTGCGATTC
>JGI24702J35022_10000261_pt1 | contig 30179 bp, 23 predicted proteins | sample TergutTh196P4_FD_35022 | JGI IMG/M metagenome (IMG submission 35022)
AGATATTGGCGCAAAAATCTCTTATGAAATTGTTGTAGAAAATTGCAGCGGCAGCGTACTTTCAACAGAAACAGCCGTAGTGATTAAAGCCACACAGGACGNGCCCCCAGCACCCGCTTTCTTTACCGCTACCTNCACTTCTATTACNCTGTTTGAAATGNCCGGATGTAAATACGCCATTTATGACGATGTTTTAGAAGTNTGGAGNGCTTGGCAATCTTCACCCACATTCACCGGATTAGATCCCAATACGGAATACAGTTTTATACAACGGTATGAAGAAACCGATACTTACTTTGCATCCGACGCCAGCGAAACGGCTGAATTTTCTACGCTTCCTCCGTTTGTTCCCGTTGATGCCATTACCGATGTGCCTACCGATGCAGAAGCAACGGTGGATCTCTATCTTACCTACACCATTGACCCCGTTGACGCTACCAACCAAACTGTGATTTGGAGTATTTTGGATGACGGCGGCACCGGTGCAACTCTTACCGGTTTTGACAACGACATTTTGACCACCACCGCACAAGGCATCGTAACGTTACTTGCCACCATTATTGACGGTACGGACGAAGGCGTTGATTTTACCGATGAGTTTATAATTGAAGTGGGCAAAACGCCGCAAGATACCCCCGAAGCCCCCACCATGTACAGCAATACCGACGTGAGCATTACCCTTTACGATCTGCCCGGATGCGAGTACGCCATTTATGACGATGTTTTAGAAGTATGGAGCGCTTGGCAAACTTTAACCACATTCGCCGGTTTAGATCCCAGCACTTTATACACTTTCATTCAACGTTATGCAGAAACGGCTACCCATCAGGCATCACCCGAAAGTCCAACGGCACAATTCTCAACCACTTCCACTACCTTTACTCCGGTGGATGAAATTACCGGCGTTCCCACCACTGCCATAGCCACTTTGCCATTAACCCTTACCGCTGTGATTGATCCGATGGATGCCAGCAACCAAACTATCATTTGGACTGTAGATGATGACTTAGGCACGGGCGCAACCGTTGCAGGAAATATTTTAACGACCACCGGCGGACCCGGAACCGTAAAATTATTAGCCACTATTGTAGATGGTTATGCTGTGGGTGTGGATTTTGAGGCTTATTTTAACATTGATGTTTATCTTGCAGAATTGGCAGGCACCGTACTCATTACAGGAACTCCCGTAATTGACGAAACCTTAACCGCAGATATTTTCGGTTTGTTCTCCGTTCCTGTTATTCCCGATTTGGGTACTATCTCTTATCAGTGGTATCGTTCGGGAGATCCTATCCTTGGCGCCACTTCCGACAGTTATACTTTAGTATTGGCAGATATTGGCGAAACCATATCTGTTGTGGTTAGCGCTTCTCTTTGCGACGGTTCGGTATCTTCGGAAGAAACTATTGAGATTGAGGATAAAGAAGATGGAAAATTGCCGCAGGATGCACCGGATGAGCCTACGATGGAAACTGCCACCGCCACGAGTATCTCTCTTGATGCCGTTGCAGGCTGCGAGTACAGCATAGATGGTGGCGCTACCTGGCAAACCTCCCCCGATTTTGCAGGATTAACACCCGCCACAGAATACACTTTCATTCAACGCTATGCAGAAACATCTACCCATTATGCTTCCCTTGCAAGCCCTGAAGCAAAATTCTCAACGACCACAATGGGAACTTGCCCTACCACTTTTTATGATGATGTAAATGATATTACCTACAAAATAATAGATTTGGCAGGACAATGCTGGTTTAAAGAAAACTTGAAAGGTACGCTTTACGCAGACGGCTCTTCTATTCCGTTTGCGCAACCTTATCAAAGTACTTACGCACCTTACACCACTCCGCAAATCATTGATATTTTCGGATTGTTATACACTTGGGATTCTGCGGTAAAAGCCGGAACGGGTCGTGCCATTGTACACGCTTGTCCTGCCGGCTGGCGACTTCCAACGGTAACAGAGTGGGAAACACTCTTTATTTACGAGGCTAAAGATTTGAAAGATCAAAACTACTGGCTACTTCCCAACGACAACACCAACACTACCCTTTTCAGCGCTCGTGCGGCGGGTATTTACAACAGTATTACTGCACGTTACGAAAACCTGCACGGTTCTACAATATTTTGGAGTATGAATGAAGTATCCGGCGAAGATATGGCGATATGCGCAATCTTGCGCTACAACTGCACCACGATGGAACTGAAAGAGATGCCCAAAACTACCGGCGCCAGCGTGAGATGCGTGATGGAATAGAATGGAAAGTTGAAAGTTGAGAATTGAAAATTGAAAGTTATCAATTCTCAATTCTCAATTAAATAATGGGTTGGTACGCGCGAGTGTGCCGCCCATTTTTTAATTTTTGAAAAAAATCATTTTTCCCTTGACAATCGGTTTTTCTTTTTGTATTTTTGCCGCGATTTTGGGCAGAGCATTTAATATTCGGAAAATTTTCTTAAACAATTGATAACTAACAATATCATTAATCACCGTAGGTTAAAACCTACGGCTAATAAAATCACTAATCACTAAACACTAATCACAATGAACAAAAACTCATCCCCTTTCCCCAATGCAACCCCCGAAAAAGTATGGGCTACCTTACAAGAAACCGCACGTTTACAAGCAGAGAACGAGCGAATGTTAAAAGAAAATGCTGCCGCAGCAGAACAGCGTAACAAAGAAGCAGAACAGCGTAATAAAGAAGCAGAACAGCGCAGGAAAGAATCCGACGCTAAATTTGAAAAATATCGTGAAGAATACGAGCGTAGAATGAAAAATATGGAAAATCGCGTAGGCGCGTGGTCGCGTAATCACGGCGAGTTTGCAGAAGAATACTTTTTTAACTCCTTTGAGCAAAACCAACGAAACTTCTTTGGCGAAAAATTTGACGAACTTGAACAAAATGTAAAAGGAATTAAAAAGAATTTTAAAGACGAATACGATATTGTGTTAATTAATGGGAAATCGGTTGGCATTATTGAAGTAAAGTACAAAGCACATGAAAACGATATTCCAAAAATATTAAAGAAGTCACAAACCTTCAGGGTTAATTTTCAAGAATATTCCAATCATCAAATCTATCTGGGATTGGCAACGATGGCATTCTATCCCGAATTAGAGCAGGCGTGCATCGAGCAAGGGATTGCCGTAATTAAACAGGTAGGCGATACGGTAGTGATAAACGACACTCATTTGAAAGTGTTTTAAAGCGGTTTTAAATCTCAAACCAAAATCTGCTTCCTTTTCGTTCTTCGGTATCTATATAAAGTTGACTTCCGTGTTTTTCTAACAGTTCTTTGCACACAATCAGCCCTAATCCGCTCCCCTGTTCCCCTGTAGTACCCGTTTGTGAACACCGTTTGTCAATACTAAAAAGGTTTTTCATCTGTTCGGGGGCAATACCAATTCCTGTATCGGAAATAGAAATGGTATAGGTTGGTATTGAGCGTACCCTATCCGTACAGGGAGTAATATTCAATGTTACGATTCCTCCTTTCTCTGTGAATTTCACAGCATTGTTCAAAAGATTGCGCACTACGGTGAGTATCATTCTGTCATCGCCCATAACCATTGCCGTTTCAGGAATGTGAGTTTCTATAAGAATCTCTTTACGGCTCGCCATGCTTTTTATCAACGATAAATCATACTGTAAAGCAGTTATAAGATTAAATTCTACCGGTTGGTAAAGCATACGTCCGGTGTGTACATGTGTCCAATTGAGTAGATTATAAAGCAATTCCACCTGACTGTCAGCAGATTTTAGCAATTCATTATAAAATTTTGATAATCTCTCTTCATCCCATTCATTTTTAAAGTCAATAAGCATTGAAATAGCATCTCTTTGCGCTATGGTGGGGTTTTTGAGGTCGTGAGAAATGATACTGAAAAATTTATCTTTTGTGGCGTTTATTTCGGAAAGTTCGCGGTTGCGTTTGCGACTCAGCCGAACAACCAGGAAAAGCAATGTGATTAGCACAGCTGCTACCAGCAATCCTCCTACATAAAAATATCGTAATGTTTTGTGTCGCTTAATTTCCAATTGATGATGAAGAATTTCGAGTTCTTTTTGTTGTACATCGTATTTTACTTCCATCTCCTGTAATGCGCGGTGCAATTTTTCATCATTCTGTTTGAGCATCATATTATAGAATATGCGATGGCTTTCTACTGAATTTTCAGGATCTTCCAATACTGCATAAATCGTAACTAAATGGTCGTACACTTGTATAAGCAGCGAATAATCATTGGTAGCACAGTTTTCAATTACTTTTTGTGCGTATTCCAATGCTTTTGTAAAATTTTCATCTACACGGCTCCATCTTATAAAACACATATTTATTTGATTTATATATGCGGGTACGTTTTTTTTCAAAGCCAGACTCATGGCTTCATCCAAATATTTTTTTGCCTTTATTTGATATTCTTCTACAATGGGTTCTGTATTAGGAGAAATCCTGCGGTTTAAAGTAATATAGTAATCGCCAAGAACCCTTAGATAAGTAATGATATGAAGTGTGTCGGACAGATTTTTTCCCATTTCCAAACTTTTCATTAATAGTGGGAGCGCCTCTTTCGTGCGTCCGGTTGCTTTATATAACTCACCAAGTTTTCCATAAGCCTGCATGATTTCATTGTTATATCCGTTTTTTTCTGCTAATGTTTTGGCTTTGAGTATAAATTCTTCTGCTTTATCATCATTATACATCAAATAATGGATATTGGCAATACTTAACAATGCTTTCGCTTTCGTATCTGTAATCTGATGTTTTTCGCAGATATTCAATGCATAGATTGCATCTTCCATAGCGTTTTCAAACAAAGTTAGTTTGCCGTATATCGTACTTCTCAAAATGTAGATGTCGGCAACAGTTTTATAGTTTTCGGCATCTGTTGTTTCAATAGCCTGATTGAGATATTTGAGCGCCAAATCATTATCAGATTCTAAATGGGCCTGTTTCGCCATTTCATAGAGTGTTTTATTATCATTAACTTCCGAATTTTCGCCGGCAATAATTGGCGCAACCGAAAAACTCAAGAGTATGATCAGAAGAATCCATTTTATTCTTCTATGTTCCTTTGTCCATACCAAAATTTTATTCATAATTTATATTTATTTATGTTTCTAAACACTAATCACTAATCACTAATCACTAATCACTAATCACTAATCAATTTTAATAATTCCATTTTTCAACGCATACTGTATCATTTCCATGGTGTTGTTAATTTTTAATTTTGAAAAAATATTTGTTTTATGGGTTTCCACTGTTCGAGGGCTAATTTCAAGGTATTTGGCAATCTCTTTTGCTTGTAGTCCTTTATGACATAATTCTATGATTTTTTTTTCTTGTTTAGTAAATTCATTAAGAACTTCTAAATTATTTTTTTTTCTTACATAGATTTGGTTTATGATTTCGGAAATATCTTTTCCAAAATATTCGAATCCGTTCATAATTGAAATTATTGCTTCCACTAAGTTTTCGGTTCCTCCTATCCTTTTGCTAATAAATCCATGTATCCCGATAGCAAGCATTTTTTCTATCACATTTGTACTATTTTCAGCAGAAATAGCCAGAATTTTAAGGTTAGGGTACTCTTTTTTCAGTTTTCGGGCAATCTCAATGCCTGTAGTATCGGGCAGGATAATGTCTAACAGAACTATATCTGCTTCTGTAATTTTTAGGAGGCTGAAAAATTCTGTACCGGTGGCAGCTTCGCCTACTATTTTAATATCGGGGTAACGTTTTTCTATCACTGTTTTCACTCCCAGCCGAAAAAGTTCGTGGTCGTCCACTAATATAACATTTATCATAATAATTATAAATTATTTGGGCGCAAAGAAACATTATTTTACATAAAAAAATCTACGTAATTTTACGTAGATTTTTAAAATAATTAACTTTCAGACAGACTCCTTTAAAATCTTTTTTTCAGGTTTGTCTATATTTCATATAATTTTGTGTTTATTTGCCACACGGAATAATGATATAGAAAACATGAGAGATATGCTTCCCATTTCTGAACGTATTTTATACGAAGACAACCATTTAATTATTGTGCACAAACTTTCGGGAGAGATAGTACAGGAGGATAAAACCGGTGATGAGCCGCTTACGGAAAAAGTGAGAGCATATTTGAAAGATAAATATCAAAAACAAGGCAATGTGTTTGTTGGAATTGTTCATCGCATTGACCGCCCCGTAAGCGGAGTAGTAATTTACGCCAAAACTTCAAAGGGGTTGCTTCGCATGAATGAACTGTTTAAACTAAGAAAAATTAGAAAGTTTTATCACGCATTAGTGGAGCAAAAACCTAAATTTGAAGAACAATTATTAGAGCAATTTATCAGAAAAAATGAGAAATTAAATCGCAGTGTCGTCTCTAATGAGCCTAAGGATGGGTATTTATCGGCAGCCTTACATTACAAATATTTGCATCCTACCGAAAACTATCATTTATTGGAAGTTGAGTTATTTACGGGCAGGCATCATCAGATCCGTGCGCAACTTGCTGCGAATGGAACCTGTATTAAGGGAGACTTAAAATATGGCGCCAAACGTTCTAACCCTGATGCTTCTATCTCTTTGCAAGCACAAAGAATAGTTTTTGAGCATCCTATTGCCAAGAAAATTATTGAGGTAGAGACACCATTTAGACTATCTCCGTAACAAGTGATAATTGTCGTCTTGCTTTAATGTTTCTTAATGGAGTGCTAAATTAACCGATTAACACATTTTAAAATATTTGTTACATTTTTTTTTATTTTTGCACTTTATCTATAATAAAAATTAATTGATTAAAAATAATATCATTATGAAAAAATTTGACCCGGCAAGTGCCATTCAGGATTTGCGCCAATTCGGCGAATTTGGAGATGTAAATCCCTCCGTTACCGATTCAGCCACCTACACTTTTTTAGAAGCCCGAACTATGACCGACACTTTTCACGGCGAAACAGAGGGGTGTTATTTGTACTCTCGCCACTGGAACCCAAGCAACAAGTATTTAGCCGATGCCCTTGCAGCTATGGAAAATATGGAAGCCGCATGGATTACCGCCTCTGGAATGGCTGCAATTACTTGCACAATTCTACAAATTTGTAATTCAGGAGATCATATCGTATCCAGCATGACTACCTACGGAGGCACTTTTGCCTTTTTTGAAAATTATCTAAAAAAATTCAACATCGAGGTTTCATTTGTTAATATTTCCAATTTAGAAGCGGTAAAAAAGGCTATGCGCCCTAATACCAAATTGATCTATACCGAAACAATGACCAATCCGTTGCTTCAAATTTCAAATCTTCCTGAATTGGCTAAAATTGCTCATCAAAATAACGCCAAATTAGTGTGCGACAATACGTTTACCCCACTCATTGTTACTCCTCATAATCATGGCGTGGATGTGGTAGTTTACAGTATGACCAAATTTATTAATGGCAAAAACGATTGTGTGGCGGGTGCAATCTGCTCCTCCTCAGATTTTATTAATAGTTTGGCAGATGTAAATTGTGGCACTGCTATGCTACTTGGACCCGTGTTAGACCCTAAAATTTCATCAGCTATCTTAAAAAACTTACATACTTTGCATATCAGAATGATGCAGCACGGTAAAAATGCCCTCTATTTGGCACAACAATTTAAAAAAATGGGAATCAAATTAAACTATCCCGGCTTACCTGATCACCCAGACCATGAACTGTTGAAATCAATGATGAATGATGGTTACGGATTTGGCGGAATGATTGCTATTGATATGGGAACCGCAGGGAAAGCAAACGCCATTATGGAAAGAATGCAAAACGCAGATGTGGGATATTTGGCTGTAAGCTTGGGATATTTTAAAACGCTGTTTAGTAATTCCGGAAAATCAACCTCATCTGAAATCCCCGAAGATATTCAACGCGAAATGGGAATGTCGGAAGGATTAATAAGATTTTCTGTAGGATTAGATATGGATATTGAACGTACTTTTGAAAAAATAAAAACTTGTATTTCAGCGTAACAATCGTAATAATAAATGTTGAAATATTATAATCTTAATTTTTTAGATCTTTAAATCAAAATATGCTTTATCCATTAAAATTTACGCCTATTCTTAAAGAACGAATTTGGGGAGGAAATGCTCTTGCTGAAAAATATCACAAAACAGATGATACACAAACCAAATTTGGAGAAAGCTGGGAAATATCAGATATTGATGATAATGTTTCGGTGGTTACAAACGGCTTTTTGGCAGAAAATGACTTGCGCGAACTTATTGAAACCTACATGGGAGATTTAGTAGGAGATACAGTGTTTGATAAAAACGGATTAGGATTCCCGCTACTTTTTAAAATAATTGACGCACAAGAAGTTTTATCGGTGCAAGTGCATCCCGATGATACGTTGGCACAACAAAGATACGAACAAAACGGAAAAACGGAAATATGGTATGTAATTCACGCCGAAGAAAATGCAGGAATCTATGTGGGTTTTAATAAACCTGTTGAAAAACAAGAGTATATTGACGCCGTGCAAAAAAAAGAGATTGCCTCGATACTTCAACATTATCCGGTTAAAAATGGCGACCTGTTTTTTATTCCGGCTGGAACCGTCCACGCTTTGGGAAAAGGAGTATGTGTAGCCGAAATTCAACAACCCTCCGACATAACCTATCGCATTTTTGATTGGAATAGAGTGGATGACAATGGATTGCCGCGGAAACTCCATGTTGCAGAAGCACTGCAAGCCATTCATTTTAATGAAATTGAAACCTGCAAAATTGAATACGAAGAAAAATTTAATACCACTTCAAATCTGTTTCGCTCAGCGTTTTTTAATCTCAATGCCATTATTTTTGACAAACCAATTCAAAAAAACTATACAGTTATTGATTCTTTTGTTGTTTATATCTGTGTGGAAGGCGAAGTGCATCTGTTTGGCGAGGATTTCCATGAAGTATTGTATGAAGGAGAAACAGCGCTTATTCCTGCCGTTATTCAAGAAATTGATTTAGTACCTAATGTAACATCAAAACTGTTAGAAATTTATGTTTAATTTAAAAGCGATTTGTATTAGAAAAAAAACGATAATAAGATTCTATATGAAATGAATTGTTTTTTATGATACTTTTGCACCCTTTTTGAAATTTAACCATCAATTAATATAACAATTACCTTATGAAAAAATTAATTCTTATCGCGGTTTTGCTTTTTGTAACCGCAAACTTTATGCAAAATTTTGCATGTACAAACTTTATTATTACCAAAGGCGCCAGCAAAGATGGCTCTGTAATGGTTTCTTATTCAGCTGATTCCCATACCTTGTACGGCGAACTCTATCACTGGGCTGCCGCCACATATCCTGCAGGTACCATGATGGATGTTATTGAATGGGATTCCGGTAAAAAAGTGGGACAAATTCCACAAGTTGCACAAACCTATAATGTGGTGGGCAATATGAACGAGTTTCAAGTGTGTATCGGCGAAACGACCTACGGCGGACTCAAAGAGTTAGAAGTCTCAAACGGTTTTATGGACTACGGTTCTTTAATTTACATTACTTTACAACGTGTAAAGAGCGCCCGTGAAGCTATTCAATGTATCAGCGACTTTTTAGATGCTTACGGATACAGCAGTTCCGGCGAATCGTTTTCTATTATTGATAAAAACGAAGCATGGATTTTTGAAATGATTGGAAAAGGCGAACAAATGCTTGATGCCAAAGGAAAACCTGTAAAAGGCTGGACAAAAGGCGCGGTGTGGGTAGCACGCCGTATCCCTGATGGCTATGTTTGCGGACACGCTAATCAAGCGCGTATAACTACTTTCCCTTTGACTAACGGAACAAGTTCTATCACCAACAAACAATTCGACAAATTGTATAATCCTGATGTTGAAACAATCTACTCGTGGGATGTGGTTTCATTTGCCAAATTAAAAAGTTTATATCCTAAAGATGCTCCCGATGCGCAATTCAGTTTCAGCGATACTTACGCTCCTTTGGATTTCAGCGCTGCCCGCTATTGCGATGCACGTGTGTGGGCAGGTTTCTACCGCTTAAACAAAGAAGAGATGGCGCAATATGAAAGTTATGCCCGCGGCGATGATCTTTCCAACCGCTTACCTTTGTGGATTAAACCCAAAGAAAAAGTTGATGTGCGTCAAGTGATGATGCTGATGCGCGACCATTACGAAGGTACTTCTATGGATATGAGTAAAGATTTGGGCGCAGGTCCTTTTGAATGGCCCTACAGATGGCGTCCCATGAGCTGGGATTTAGATGGAGTAGATTACATACACGAGCGCGCTACCGCTACCCAACAAACAGGATTCTCTTTCATTGCTCAAGCACGCAGCCAATATCCTGATCCCCTTGGTGGCGTCTTTTGGTTTGGCGTGGACGACGCCGCAAGTTGCTGCTACGTGCCTATGTTTTGCGGCATTACAAAAATTCCGGAACCTTTCAGAGAAGGAAACGGATCTATGGTAGAATACTCGCCCACAGCAGCTTTTTGGACGTTTACCAAAGTAAGTAATTTTGCATATACCCGGTATAATGCTATGATTAAACATATTAACGAAAAACAAGACCAATGGGAAATCAAAAGCATTGATGAGATTGACAAAATGGCGCCCTATATTGAAGAAATGTACAAAACAGACCCCAATAAAGCAATTGCTCAATTAACAATTTTTTCTAATCAACGCTCTCACGAAGTTGTGAATGAATGGAATAAACTGTTTGAGTATTTGTTGGTAAAATACCACGACGGTAATATTAAAAAGGAAGAAAACGGTAAATTTATTACCAATGGAAACGAAAAACCGCAAGTAGAATTTCCCGAACAACCGAGATATCCAGATTATTGGTATCGCATGATTGTAAATGACTGCGGAAATAATATTAAAGCAAAATAGTGATTACCTGTTAATGATTAATGAAACATAACTCTTTAACCCTTAACTCTTTGAAATCCATTAATCTAAAACAAACACTTGTTCCATTAGAAACTCCTATTATCATGGGAATCCTTAATATTACGGAGGATTCTTTTTATGATGGAGGACGTTATCTATCTGAAACTTCTTTCTTAAAACGAGTAGAACAAATAGTGGAAGAGGGAGCAACGATAGTAGATATCGGCGCTGTTTCTACAAAACCTAATGCTGCTGAAATAAATGAAAAACAAGAGTTTGAAGTAATAAAAAAATATTTACAACTTATTCTTTCTCATTTTCCTAATACGCTTGTTTCTGTGGATACATTTCGAGCAAGCGTTGCTGATATGGCTATACAGGAAGGGGTTGCCATGATAAACGATGTTTCCGGAGGCGTAGATCCAGATATGTTTGATGTTGTTGGCAAACATTCTGTTCCTTATATTTTAACTCATAATAATCGTTCTGAACCTATTGCCACAAAAGAACTTATTTCCAAAATACTCTCATTTTTTGGAAACAACATTGAAAAACTTGTTTCAAAAGGAGTGAAAGACATTATTATTGACCCTGGATTTGGATTTGGAAAAACAGTAGAACAAAATTATTACTTAATCAAACACTTGGAAACTTTCTCTATAACAGGTTTTCCAATCTTGGTTGGAATCTCAAGAAAATCTATGATTCAAAATTTTCTATGCACATCACCTGCGGAATCTTTAACCGGAACTATGATATTAAATACTATTTCTCTCGGAAACGGAGCCACTATTTTACGCGTACATGATGTAAAACAATCTGCTGAAACTATCAAAATATTCAATTTATTACGCTCATTATAAAAACAATAACAATTATTTTTAATATAATTATTAAAAAAACTTAATAAAAAATTTTTGGAATATTATTTTTATATTTTTGCAACGCTAATTTTAGAACATTCATTCATTCATTTATTCATCAAAATAATCTTATTATGAAAAAACTTATGATTTTATTGGCTGTTGCTTGCCTCGTTTTTGTTTCTTGCGGACCCAGAACTGAAAAAGTAACCGAAGTTGTTGAAGAAACAGCATGCTGTACATTAACACCGGAACAAGAAGAAATGTTTGCCAACTGGGAAGTATGGGCAGACCTTGCAGAAGAACAACAAATTACTCTTGTTGCTGACATGAAAGCTTTCTTAGACGAATGCAAAGCAAAATGCGAAGCAAAATGCGCTGAAAAGAAAGAAGAATGCGGAGAAGCTAAAGAAGTATGCCCCGAAAAAGAGGCAAAATGCGCTGAATTTAAAGCAAAATGGGAAAACTTTGAAAACCTTCCATTAGAAGAACAAAAAGCGCTTATTGACGAAGTGCTTGCTTGTAAAGAAAAATGCTGCAAAGAGAAAAAAGAGGGCTGCTGCAAAGAAGGAGAAAAAAAGGAATGCGAAGAAGCACAAGAATAAATCTTTCTCATATTGTAATTAAAAAAGGTTGTCTCAAAAAGGCAGCCTTTTTTATTTTACATGATCTCGAATCATCTGTGTAATAGGTTGTGCATAAATAAAATCGTTGAGACTCTCATTGTTTGAAACGAGTACCTCATCTTTTGTTCCATACCATTCTAAAAAACCATCCCGAATAAAAGATATGGTTTCCCCAATTGTAATTACAGAATTTAAGTCGTGAGTATTGACCACTGTGGTCATGTTGTACTCGTGAGTAATTCCTGTAATCAGTTCATCAATGATGAGCGAAGTTTTTGGGTCTAACCCTGAATTGGGTTCATCGCAAAAGAGATATTTAGGATTTATAGCAATGGCGCGCGCAATAGCCGCACGTTTTTTCATTCCACCACTCAATTCGGAAGGATATAAGTGATTTACATTAAACAGATCAACACGATGTAAACAGTAATTTACCCTTTCCAATTTTTCCTGAAACGATTGGCGGGTAAGCATATTTAATGGAAACATCACGTTTTCTTCAATTGTCAAAGAATCAAACAGCGCAGATCCTTGAAAAACTACCCCCATATCCATTCGTAATGTTTTTTGTTCAGCAAACGACAAATGGTGAAAATCTTTTTTATCGTAATAAATAGCGCCTTCGGTAGGAGTTAGTAATCCTATTAAACATTTCATTAACACTGTTTTTCCGGAACCGGAACGCCCAATTACCAAATTAACTTTCCCTTTTTCAAAAGTAATGTGGATATTATGTAATACCTTTTTTTCCCCGAAACTCTTGTTAATATTTTCTACGATAATCATCTTAATTCAACATAATGTTAGTAATCACTAAATTAAGTATTAGAATAATAAAGCTTGCCACTACAACACCTTGCGTACTTGCTTTTCCGAGTTCCAAAGCGCCTCCTTCAATTTTGTAACCATAGAATGCCGATATTGAGGTAATTACAAATCCAAAAACCAACGTTTTAGTTAAAGCGTACCACACATCATACATCACAAAATAGTAAGTAATTCCGTCAATATAATCGTAAGCGGTAATGAAACCGGTGGCTAACACCGTAACATATCCTCCCAGAAGCGCAAAACAGATACTGATAATAATTAGGGCGGGATTCACAACAAAAGAGGCGAAAATTTTGGGAAGCACTAAATAGGAAGCAGGGTTAATTCCCATCACTTCTAATGCGTCAATCTGTTCTGTTACGCGCATACTTCCAATTTCTGCCGTAATTCTCGACCCTAAATTTCCCACTAATAACAAACTGATAATGGTGGGACACAGTTCAAGGATGATGGAGGTTCGTGCCGTATAACCTATGGTCCATGCCGGTATCCAACTGCTTTCTGCTTGTTGCAATGCGGTTTGTAACGTGATAACGCTACCCATACACACCGAAACAATCATTACAATAACTAACGATCCAATGCCCATTCCATACATCTCTTCCACTAATTTTTTTAAAAATTCGCTCCACTTCTCCGGTCGTGAAAAAATACGCCGCAGAAAGATAAAATAGTTACCAAGAAGTTCTAAAAAACGGGAAATCAAGGATTAATGACTATTGAGATTTTTAATTTTTTTATGGGTACAAAAATATAAAATGATGTTTGCAGTTCATTTCTTATGGAGTTGAAATTACGCTCCTCTTCTGTGAAACAGTTCGGTAAGGGCTTTTACATAATCTTTATCGGTATAAAGTTGAGCAACGTCAACACCCGATTTTTTAAGAACTTCAATATTTTTCCTTTCTTGCACTTGCCACCAGCGCGCGTACTCCTGCCGTACTTTAAAATTTGAGGTATCTGCAACGCTATTTTTTCCAGTTTCGGGGTCATGAATTTGAGCTAATCCCATATTCGGTAGGAAGGTGTCTCCTTTGTCCATAATATTTAGCGCAACTACATCGTGTTTGTTTGCGGCAATTCTCAACGCCTGTTCGCAATCTGCATTCACAAAATCGGAAAGAATAAAAGCAGTACATCTTTTTTTGATGGCATTAGTAAGATAACGCAATGCTTCAGATAAATCCGTTTGCACTTGTTGAGGTTTATAATCCACTAATTCTCTGATAATTCTTAGAATATGAGAACGCCCCTTTTTAGGCGGGATAAATTTTTCAACTTGATTGCTAAAGAAAATTACCCCCACTTTATCATTATTGTTAATGGCTGAAAAGGATAAAACGGCAGAAATTTCTGTAATTAATTCAGATTTGAATTGTTGTCTTGTACCGAAATGGGTTGAGCCACTTACATCAATGAGCAACATTACAGTAAGTTCGCGCTCCTCTTCAAATATTTTGATGTAGGGGTGGTTAAAACGCGCCGTAACGTTCCAGTCAATATTTCTAATGTCATCTCCATATTGATATTCACGCACTTCACTAAACGCCATCCCGCGTCCTTTAAACGCACTATGATATTGCCCCGAAAAAATTTGCTGAGATAACGCCTTCGTGCGAATTTCAATTTTTCTTACTTTTTTTAAAAGTTCGTTTGCTTCCATTTTATTATTTTTCTTAATTGTTACGTGTAATTATATTTCTCTATTTCAATGTTATCGCCTAATTTTAACTTGTTTACAAACATAGTAGCCTTATTTAAGAGAACAGCAAATTAACATGAAATTTTTAAATTACACACAGACGGATAAAAAATATTTTTTTTAAGCTAAGTTCTGCGAAAATACACGTTTTTTTCTATGACAGTAAGATTTAGCCAAAATTTATTACTTATTAAGTATAATATTTTGCATATTTTTGCGCATCAATTAGCATGATATAAAAATAATTACTTTCAAATAATGCCAAAAACTATCAACATTGTTACTTTAGGTTGTAAATTGAATTACAGCGAGTCTTCACACATTGCTCGTGAACTGCAAAATCATGGTTTTGAAAGAGATAATCATCCAGATTTTATTATTGTGAATACCTGTACCGTTACAAGCATTGCAGAAAAAAAAGCACGGAGTTTAGTAGCCAGTTTTCATAGAAATAATCCTAACGCTGAAATTATTGTTATTGGATGTTTTCCGGCAAGAGATAAAAAATTAGTTGAAAGTTTACCAGGTGTTTCCAAAGTGTTTGGTTCGAAAGATAAATTAAATGTTATTTCATATATATTAAAGCAAAGTAATATTCAACAACCTCAAACCTCTAAGCTCTTACCACATTTTTTTTCTACTTATTCTTCTCACTACCGAACGCGCTCTTTCTTAAAAATTCAAGATGGTTGTGATTACCAATGCACTTATTGTGCGGTGGCGCGTGCGCGTGGAACAAGCAGAAGCGATGTTATTGTAAATGTAATAGCTAATCTTAAGAAAATTGCTCAATTAAATTGCAAAGAGGTTGTATTGACAGGAGTGAATACCGGCGACTTTGGCAGAAAAAATGGTGAGACTTTTTTTCATCTATTAAATGCAATTGATAATAGTAAAATTATTGAAAGAGTGAGAATCTCATCCATTGAACCCAATCTGTTAACTGATGAAATTATTCGACTATTTGCACAATCGAATTTATTAATGCCACATTTTCATATCCCCTTACAGTCGGGATCGGATAGTGTACTTGCTGACATGAAACGAAGGTATAGTACAGCGCTTTTTGCAGATAAAGTAGGTCAAATAAAATCTGCAATTCCTCATGCATGCATTGCTATTGACGTAATTTCCGGTTTTCCTACAGAAACAAAAACAGATTTTGAAGAAACTATTCGTTTTATTAATAGTTTGCCCATCAGTTATTTGCATGTTTTTACTTATTCCAAACGTCCGCAAACTCCCGCCGCAGAAATGAAATTCCAAATGAAAGACAGTATTAAAAAGGAACGCACTCAAACATTACTACAACTTTCTGAAATAAAAAAAAATAATTTTTACCAAAGCCATTTAAATACTAAAAGAGCAGTTTTGTTTGAAGAAGGTACAAAAAATGGAAATATGTATGGATTTACAGACAATTATATTAGAGTCTCTGCTCCTTTTGATGAAAAACTAACAAACAAAATAGTAAACATCAAATTAACAAAAAAAAATACATATCCAAATTTTAACCTTATTTCTTAAAATCTTAAAATTTAATCTTAAATTTCTTAAACCCCCAATGCCCAATCCTATGGATTCATTCTTCAACCAAATCGCTAAAAACATAGAACCTCATAATCTCTATGCCCCCGTGAACTACATCATGTCGCAGGGGGGCAAGCGGATTCGTCCACAGTTGGTATTGCTGGCGGCAGAACTGTTCGGCGCAAAACAAGAAGACGCATTTTACCCCGCTACCGCTTTCGAAATGCTGCACAATTTTACGCTCATCCATGATGATATTATGGACAACGCCCCCATTCGGCGCGGACAAGAAACCATTTATAAAAAATGGAACAGCAATATCGCCATCCTTTCCGGAGACGTACTGGCTTCTATGGCTATGCAGCAACTGCTGAAAACGCCCTGCGATTCCGTTACGCTCATTAAAATGTCGGAACTCTTTATGCAAACTTCCATCCAAGTGTGTGAGGGACAACAATATGACTTGGATTTTGAAAAACAGGAAGTGGTTACTGTTGATGAATATATAGAAATGATTCGTCTGAAAACCGCCGTAATGCTCGCCGGTTGCTTAAAAATAGGCGCCATTTTGGCAAAAGCATCAGAAAAAGATCAAAATGTCCTCTATCAATTTGGTATTCATCTCGGTTTGGCTTTTCAATTAGTAGATGATTTGTTGGATGTTTACGCTGAGGAAAAAACTTTTGGAAAAGAGATTGGCGGAGATATTCAGGAAAATAAAAAAACATACCTCTATCTACTTGCACTTCAAAATGCTAATGAAATACAAAAAACAAAACTTCTACACTATTTTTCTTCAAATAATTATAATAAACAGGAAAAATTTAATGCAGTGAAAACAATTTTTGATGATTTACGTTGCAAAGAAAAAACAGAAAAAAAAGTGGATGATTTTTTAAAAAAAGCGTATCAAAATATTGAAGAATTATCATTGACAGGAGAGCAAAAGGAAAAATTGATACAATTGGCATTAAACCTCAGTAGAAGAAAGAAATAGATGGACAAACAATATCGCATTATTACCTTTATCATTCTGGGAATTACGCTTGTGTTTTTGATACAATTGTTCAAATTGCAGGTATTGAACGATACATACAAAAAAAAGGCGGATGAAAATGCGCTGCGTGAAATTACCGAACACCCCGCACGCGGTTTGGTTTACGATAGAAACGACTCTTTATTAGTATATAACGACGCCGCTTACGATTTAATGGTGGTGCCGAATGAAATCCGTGATTTTGATACCGCAGACCTGTGCAAAAAATTAGATATTAGTAAGGAAGAATTGATGAATCGCATAGAGAAAGCCCGATATTACTCCAAAATGAAACCCTCTATTGTGGCACAGCAGATGTCGAAAGCAAATTACGGATATTTACAAGAAAAGTTATATAAATTTCCCGGTTTTTTTGTGCAAAACAGAACGTTAAGGCATTATCCCAAACCTATTGCTGCACATATTTTGGGGTATGTGGGCGAAGTAGATCAAAAAATATTGGAAGAAGATCAGTATTACCAAATGGGCGACTATATCGGCATTAGCGGAATAGAAAAAGCATACGAGCAGGAACTTCGCGGAACTAAAGGCAAACGGGTGGTGTTGGTGGATGTACATAACAGAGTAATGGGAAGTTATAAAAATGGCGAGGAAGATGAAAACTCAATTCAAGGGCTTTCATTGTGGAGCACTATAGATATGCAATTGCAAGAATATGGCGAAAAACTAATGGAAAATAAACGGGGAAGTATTGTTGCCATTGAACCCGCCACCGGCGAAATTTTGTGTATTGTTTCTACTCCAACCTACGACCCGAATTTGTTGGTGGGTAGCGCCCGAAGTAAAAATTACAACGCTCTGTTGCAAGATACCAAACGGGTTCCACTTTTTGACCGCGCCCTGCAGGCAATGTACCCTCCGGGTTCTACTTTCAAATTGGCAAACGGACTGATTGCTTTGCAAGAAGGAATAATTACTCCGAAAACTCAATACGCCTGCGGCGGCGGCTACAATATGGGATCGCATACGGTGAAATGTCATGCGCATCCAAACTTTCCCGATCTCATATATGGCATTGCAACTTCTTGTAATACTTACTTTTGCAGAGCATATTACAACATCCTCTCCAATAGAAAAAAATACAAAACAATACAGGAAGCGTATCAAGCATGGAAAGATTACATTAATACTTTGGGATTTGGCGTAAAATTTGATACAGACTTGCCTTATGAAACAAAGGGAATTATTCCAAGCGTAGAGTTTTTCAACAAACGTTACAACAATTCATGGAACGGTAATTCAGTGGTTTCTATGGGAATTGGGCAAGGAGAAGCGGCGGTTACGCCTATTCAAATGGCAAACTTTGTGGCGATTATTGCCAATCGGGGATATTATTTTAAACCACACGTAATTAGAGCAATAGGAAATAAAGACACCCCCAATGATCGGTATGCGGAAAAAATTGATTGCGGTTTCGATAAAAACCACTTTGATGCGCTTATAGAAGGAATGGAACAGGCTGTGTTGCAAGGTACTGCACGAAGCGTACAAATTCCCGGAATAAAAATGTTGGGAAAAACAGGAACCGCACAAAACCCGCATGGCAAAGACCATTCCGTTTTTGTTTGCATAGCGCCCAAAGAGGAACCGAAAATTGTAGTTTTCTGTTTGGTAGAAAACGGCGGGTTCGGCGCCACTGTGGCTGCTCCCATCGCCAGCTTGATTACAGAGTTTTATTTGAATAGAGAAATTAAACGAAATGATTTGGAAAAAAGAATTATAGAAATGTCAATCTTATGACAAAAATCCTACATAAAATAATTCGTGTTAATTCGTGTAATTAGTGGCTATAAACTATGATTAAAGAGGTACAACTTGGATCGAATGAATTTGATATACAGTTAATTCTGTATTATTTAGCGTTGTTGATTGTGGGATGGATAACTATTTTTTCAACCTCCTATAATCCGACTGCAGAAGATTTTTTTAACCTTGGGAATGCTTATACCCGTCAACTTATTTTTATGGGATCCTCTTTCATTATTGCAATATTAATTCTTTTAATGAAAGGGCAATACTATTCCTATATGGCATATCCTGTCTATCTGTTTTGTTTGTTGTTAATGATTTTAGTAATTTTTATAGGAACGGAAATCAATGGCGCGCATGCCTGGATTAAAATTGGAAATTTCAGCATTCAACCTACTGAGTTTTGCAAATTTGGCATGGCATTAGCATTGGCAAAATTTTTTAGCGAGGGAAAAACAGCGCAAGAAAAAAGAAACAAGTGGATTACCGCTTTTGGAATGATTGCAGTGCCGGTTTTTATTATTATGCTTCAAAAAGATATGGGGTCGGCTTTGGTATTTTTCTCTTTTATTTTTCTTTTTTACAGAATAGGTTTAACGGGATGGGTGTTAGTAGTGGGCGGAACAGCGGCGGCGCTCTTTTTGTTTACGCTATATACAAAAGAGATCTATGCGTTTGCATTAGTTACTGCTATTTTTATTGTGTTTTGGATTTTAAATAGAAAAAACAGGAAAAAATTAGTAAGAAATGCTGTAATTTATGTTGTGGCAATTATTTTTATTACTGCTGCCAATTGGAGTTACAACAGTATGCTGGAACCGCATCAAAAAGAGCGCATTGATATTTTGCTGGGGAAAGTGAATGACCCACAAGGAAAAGGATACAACCTCAACCAATCGAAAATTGCCATAGGATCCGGAGGATTTTTTGGAAAAGGGTATCGAAATGGAACACAAACCAAACTAAACTTTGTGCCGGAACAACATACCGACTTTATCTTTTGTGGCATTGGAGAAGAGTGGGGATTTGTTGGAAGTTTGGTTATCTGCGCTTTGTTTGTTGGGTTGATTTTAAGAATTTTAAAACTCTCCGAGCGACAGCGGGATCCGTTTGTAAAATATTACGGTTATGGAATAGCCGGAATTATATTCTTTCACTTTTTTATCAACATTGGGATGACCATCGGGTTGTTGCCCATTATCGGAATACCGTTACCATTAATTAGTTACGGTGGCTCTTCATTATGGGCATTCACCATCATGCTGTTTGTTTTTATCAAGTTGGATTATAGATAGAAAAAATAGTTGGCTATAATCTTTGTTTGAAAGCGATGAACAATTATTGTTTTTTCCAGGTTTCTGTTTTAGAAAAACCATATTTAGAGCCGGTTACGTTAATTGTACCATCGTCCATTATTTTAACTTTAAACTTCACTTCATCTCCTTCTGCAGGGCGGTATGCTTTACCTTCCGTATAACTTTTTTCTCCGTCATACTTCAATCCTGTAATCGTTACCAATCCCAGTAGTGGTCTATCTCGTAACGATTTGTCAGGGTTTTTGACATCTTTTTTGGCATTTCCTTTGTCGTCGTTGGGTTCTTTCAGCCAAACCACTTTTCCTGAATAGGTAGTTCCTGATTTGTAAAACTCAACTTTTGATTTCCCGTCTGCTTTTAGGTAGGTTCCAACAATTGCGTCGGCATTTTGTCCATAGATAAAAAATCCGCTAAAAACAAATAGCAGAATGTAAAACATTTTTTTCATAATACTGATTTTTATAATTTGCGTGCAAAAATATAAATAAATGTTAATAAAACTTAATATTATTTAATGAAATAACTACTACTTAATATTAAAAAAACTACATTAACCCTTATATAATTGCTTCGTACTTAGGTTAAAAGATGTGCAAAATTTATTTTTGGTGCACCATCACTTTTATTTTGTATTCCAATTCTTTAACTTCAATTTTAGCCGCTTCAATTTTCTTGGTAAATTCCGCTCTCAGCAAATCTGCATTTTTTGAGTTCGCAAAGAAACCTAAATTATTTTCCCACAATGCAATATCATCTTTTAGTTGTTGTAATTTATTGGTCAAAAACCTACGTTCTTTATCTAATATGATATTGGCATTGGGATTATTTAAGATGGTATCAATTTTGGATTTGAAATTGCTACGTTTCACATCTTCCATCGTCATTTTCAGATCTTGAAAACGTTTATTTACCGCTTCTCTAAATTTGGTATAGATTTTATCTTTATCTTTTCGCGGCACGTGTCCTAACTCCATAAATTCACGCTGATACGTTTTCATCACTTCCAAATTTTCTTCTTTATTATCTGAAAATTGATGTTCTTCAATTTTTTTAATTAATTCTTCTTTCTTTTGAAGATTTACAGATTCTATATCTTGTGCATTAGCAAAATAATTTGCTTTGTTGGCAAAATATTGGTCGCATGCTTTGCGGAAACGTTTCCACACTATCTCAGAATTTTTTCGGGAAGTAGGACCAATCTGTTTCCATTCATTTTGTAGTTTGATGATATCATCAGTCGCTTTTTTCCAGTCTGTTCTCAACGCCAGCGCTTCTGCCTGAATGGCTAAAGTAAGTTTTTGATTGTAGTTTTGACTCTGTTCGTTTTTAAGTTGCTGGAAATACTCTTTTTTGGAGATGAAAAATTTATCTAATGATGTTTTAAATCTTTTCCATATATCTTCGTTCAATTTTGCAGGAGCAGGACCTAAGGTTTTCCAAACTTTCAATAATTCAGTAAGTTTATCTCCTACTGCATGATTTTCTTTCAGTGTTTTAGGATCAAATGATACCAATTCTTCGGCTTGTTCACAAATCACAACTTTTGCGTTATAACTGTTTTGCTGTTCTTCCAATAATGAGTCGTAATGCGCCCTACGCCTTTTATTGAGTTGGTCGGAGGCATTTTTAAACCGTTCCCAAATCTCTTCTTTTTTATCTTCCGGAACAGGACCAACTTCACGCCACTCTTCGTGAAGATGTTGCAATGCTTTAAACGATTTTCCAATAGATTCTTGCAGCAATAATTCTTCTGCCTGTTCGCACAACTTGACTTTTTGCTCTAAATTTTTCTTTAAGTCTAAAGTACGTAACTCTTTGTTAATGCGAAGAATATCGAAGAATTTCTCTACATAGAAATGGTAATGTTGCCATAAATTAGAGGATTCATTTTGAGGTACCGGACCGGTTTCTCGCCATTTTTCTTGAAACTCTTTAAATTTGTCGTTTAATATTTTTAGATTGCTCTCTGTTTCAACCAATTCTTTTAATCCTTGAATAATTTGTTGTTTTATCTCTAAATTTTGTTGTTTTTCTAACTCTAAATTTTCAAGAAATTTTGCTTTATTCTCTTTATATATTTGTAAAGCATCTTCGCATTTTATTTCCCACTCTGAAGGAACATATTCAAATTCCTCTTTATTTCCGCCCTCTTCAATAAATTGTTCTAATGCTTCTTTTTTTATTAGTTTAGTTTGATGTAGGATAGATGCTTTCAGTACGCTTACCCTTTGTTTTATTTCGTTGAAGTTTGGATGCGCTACTATTTCCTGCAATTTTTCCACCAATTGTTCAAGCGTATAATCCTCATACTCTTTTTCAATATCTTCAATGGACTCAGTAGTTTTTTCTGTTTCACTTTCATCCTCTTCTTCCTCTTCTTTATTTACGCTCGAATCATTTTGTGTTTCTTCAATTTCGGCATACATTTCGTTCACGGATGGTTCGAATAATTCGGATGATTCGCTACTAAGGGGTTTTTCTACAGATAAGGGCGCTTCTTTCTTCTTTCTCCTTTCTCCTTTCTCCTCTTCTCCTTTCTCCTCTTCTCCTTTCTCCTTTTTTACTCTCGGTTTTCGGGTTGTTGTTTTTGGCTTTTCGCTACTAAGGGGTTTTTCTACAGATAAGGGCGCTTCTTTCTTCTTTCTCCTTTCTCCTTTTTCCTTTTCTCCTTTCTCCTCTTCTCCTTTCTCCTTTTCTCCTTTCTCCTTTTTCCTTTCTCCTTTCTCCTTTTCTCCTTTCTCCTCTTCTCCTTTCTCCTTTTTTACTCTTGGTTTTCGGGGTTCGGCTTTTGGTTTTTTGATTTCCGCATTGGGTTGGGCTTCTTGCGAAGCGCCTTCTGTCACCTCTTGATTTTGCAATAGCTCATCTTCCGGGTGTTGGAGTTTTTTTCGTGGCATAATAATTTAATGATTAATGATTAGTGATTAGTGATTAATAATTCGTAATTTTAATTGTTTACGCAATTATTCTTGTGCCGCAGTTAGGATTTCCTAATTGTCCGGCTTCGGTTATAATACATTCTTTTCCGCCATATTCAATGAAGAAAATAGCGGCACGAATTTTGGGAGCCATAGAACCTTCTGCAAACTGTTTTTCATCTAAATATTGTTTTGCTTCGGCAATGGTAAGTGTGTCTAATGCTTGTTCGTTTTCTTTTCTAAAGTTGATATATACTTTAGGAACATCGGTTAAAATATAAAACTCGTCGGCTTTCATTTCCAAAGCGGCGAGTGCGGAGGCTAAATCTTTATCAATTACAGCTTCCATGCCTTTGCCGCCGTTTTGGTTGCGCACCACGGGGATGCCGCCGCCACCGCAAGTAATAACTACATAGCCGGAGGTTGCCAATCGTTGCACCACATCAATATTGCTGATATGTTTGGGAATAGGGGAAGCCACCACTTTGCGCCATCCGTTTCCTTTAGGATCTTCTACGTATTTTGCACCGGTTTCGGCAGCAAATTTATCGGCTTGCTCTTTGGTATAATAAGGTCCAACCGGCTTGGTCGGATTTTGAAAAGCAGGGTCGTTTTCATCCACCACTACTTGAGTAACCAAAGTGATGACATGTTTACGAATTTTTTCTTTAAAGAAGATGTTGCGAAAAGCCAACTCAATCATAAATCCTATTGAGCCTTGTGTTTCTGCCACGCAGACATCCATAGGCATGGCTTCAATGTCATACATTTTGGCGCCGGCGTCATGTTGCAGCATCACGTTGCCTACTTGGGGTCCGTTGCCGTGTCCAATTACCAAATCGCAATCCTGTTCATACAAACGATGTAGTGATTTGCAGGTATCCATTACATTTTGAAGTTGTTCCTGGTAAGTTCCTTTTTGTCCGCTTCTCAAAATGGCATTTCCGCCAAAAGCAACCATGACTAATTTTCTTCTTTGGGTGTAAATCATAATTTAGTGACTAATAATTAATGATTAATAGTTAGGACAAAGCGTGCGCCTTGTCCATAAGGTTTTTTATTTTTCTTTTAATAATTTTAATTTAATTGAAAGAAAAAGTGCGCGAAAATATTAAAATTTAATTAATTCACAGAAAATAAAAACAATTATTGCACATCTGGCAAAAAAAAAGCTGTCTAATTTACAAGACAGCCTTAGTTGTGAAAATTTTAAAAGTTTATTTGCAAGACCAATTTTGATCATCACCGATTACTTTGGCTGCATCATTAAACCCTTTTTGCAATTGATTACAGTTCTTGTAAGCACTATACAAACTATTACTTAAATCAATGTCAGGAATAGTAGTGTTAGTGTTTTTTTCAGTACATGAACATACTTTTGAACAAGAGAAAGCAATGAGTGCTCCACTAATAAATAATACAAATAAGATTTTTTTCATAAAAATAAAAAATTTGGTTTATAAATTGTTAAAATATCGCGGCAAAAATATATAAAAATCTTAACAATAAGATGCGGATAAAATTTTAGAGTTAAAAAGCTATTTTTTTTTTTTTATTATATTTTCATTATTTTTGCACTTCAAATTATTACCCAAATGCAATTTTCTAATCCTCTCTTTTTGTTTGGTTTATGCGCCATTATTATTCCTATCCTTATTCATCTTTTTAATTTTAGAAGATACAAAACCACCTATTTTTCTAATGTTAAATTACTGCAAGAGATTTTGCAAAAGACAAAACGCGAGTCACAAATACAACATTTAATAGTATTATTAATGAGAATTTTGGGAATTTCTGCGCTGGCGTTGGCTTTTGCACAACCCTATTTACCCAACAAAAATTTTGAAACTCAAACGGGTACTATCGTATCTATTTTTGTGGATAATTCATTTTCAATGGAAGCGCAAACCCAACAATCCTCACTCTTAAACGAAGCCATTGACGCGGCAAAAAAAATAGGTGATGCTTTTTCGTACAATGATGAATTTGTGCTAATTACTAACGATTTTTCTGCACAAGAATCGCAAATCATTAATAAGGATGAATTTCTATCAAGACTAGATGATATTGATATTTCGCCGAAAAGTAAAAATTTGGAACAATTATTACATTTCAATCAAAATATTATTGCCAAATCGCATAAAACTCAAAAACTTGCTTATTATATTTCAGATTTTCAAAAAGGTCAATTCGATTTTTCAACGTTGTTACAAGATACAACCCAACTGTCGTTTGTGCTTCCAATTGAAAATAAAAACATCAACAATATCTCAATAGACAGTTGCTGGTTTGATATGCCTGTATTTCAAGTGGGTTATAATGTTGGACTTACGGTTCGGATAAGTAACCACGGAAAAGATGATGTTGTAAAATTGCCGGTGAAATTGTATATTAATAACGAGCAGCGCGCATTGGGCGCTGTGGATGTAAAACCAAACAGCTATACCGATTATACACTTCATTACACAATTCAACAAGCTGGAATACAAGCAGGTATGTTAGAAATTTATGATACCCCCATTACTTTCGACGACCGGTTTTTCTTTGTGTATGAGGTTGCATCAACTACCTCTATTATTGCTATTTATGAAAAAAATAAAAATAGATATTTACAAGCTCTTTATGGAGTGGATTCATTGTTTCAATACGAGACAATGAATGTAAGTCAGATTAATTACGCTGCATTTGCTTCTGCACAATTGATTATTTTAGATCAATTGGAAACTATTTCAACAGGTTTGGCAGCAGAGTTGGTGAAATATGTGCAAAATGGGGGAACATTGGCAGTTTTTCCTGCAGAAAAAATGGAGATAACGCAATGGAACATTTTCTTTAATGAAATGGAACTTCCTAATTTTAAGGAATTGAATGATAGTGAAATAAAAGTAGGAAAAGTAAACGAAGAGAGTATCTATTTTAAAAACGCTTTACAAAAAAACGAATCGGAACGGTGGGAGATGCCTACTGTTACGCATTATTATTCTTTTGAAAATAAAAATGTTTCTGCAGAAGAGATGATGCGATTAGAAAATAATATGCCTTTTCTTACTGCTTATAGTTATGGCATGGGACGTATCATTTTATCTGCTGTTGCCTTAAATGATTTTTACGGGAATGCGCACAAAAACGCAATTTTTTTCATTCCACTTCACAATTTAGGATTGATGGGACAACTCAAACGCACACTTTTTTACACTATTGGGAGTAATGAAACTGTAATTATTCCACAAAAAGCGACCGGTGCGGAAGATATTTTTACACTCAAATCTAATGCAGGCGGCATCGAACTTATTCCGGAGCAACGCAATATGGGTAACGAAACTTTGTTGTTTATCCATTCGCAAATTCAGCAGGCAGGTTTTTACGATGTAGTTAAAGGTGATGCTGTTTTTGCCACATTGGCATTTAATTATCAAAGAGATGAATCTAATTTAGAGTATTATTCTGAAAAGGAATTGAACAAAATAGCAGACAATTCAGAAAAACGTATAACATTACTTTCATCTCATATAAAAGATTTGACACAATCTATTTCTGATACGTTGAGTGGAAAAACGCTTTGGAGGTATTTTATTCTGTTTGCGTTAGTATGTTTTCTTGGTGAGATAACATTGTTGCGCTTTTGGGGAAAGGCGAAGATAAAAAGGTAGGTATTCAATTTTGGTAAATAATTGAAATTTATATCATCTGGCGTTTAACAAACTGCATAAAAAAAACCACCCCGAAAACTCGTTTCAGGGCGGATAAAATTATGAAAACAAAATTTATTAAAATTTCGCGGCAAAAATAAAAAAAAAATAATATAAAAAACATACCATGTAAACTTTCATATATTTTTGCAGTCTCTAAATCGTTAATTAAAATTCTAACAAATAAATATCAATTATTATGAAAAAGCAACTCATTTGTTTTGTATTGTTTTTAAGCGCATTATCACTTTTTGCGCAACCCGCCATTAAATTTGACGTTACTACCATTGACTTTGGCAGTATTAAAGAGGATGATGGTAAAGTGTCCGGTAAATTTGAATATACCAATACCGGAGATCAAGATCTGTTACTAACCGGCGTAAAACCCGGATGCGGATGCACAGCCGCCGATTATACCAAAACGCCGGTAGCACCAGGTGAAAAAGGTTTCATTATTGCTACTTACAACCCTTTTAATCGCCCGGGAAGTTTTAACAAAAGTATTAAAGTAACCACTAATGAACCAAAGCCTGACGGAAATGAAAATGTTGGATCTTACATGATATATATTAAAGGTAATGTTGAAAAAAGACCTCCGTCAAAATATGAAGTCGCAGGTTATTCAAATGGCAGCGGAGATATTAGAATAAAAGATAATAATGTAAAAATTGATTTGTTAAATACAGAATCGAAGTCTTTCACTGTTTTAGTTAAGAATTTTTCTGAAAAAACATCTACTTTTGAGCCGGTAAATCTACCAAACTATATAAGCGTACCTAATCAAACTTTAAAACCCGGCGAAGAAACAGAAGTTACTTTTCAGTATGATGCGGCTAAAAGAGGAGAATTTGGCGCTTTTAAAGATGTACTTACCATTCAAACGCAAGATTCTATTGAACCCAGAATAACGATGATCATTGAGTCTTCCATAAAAGAAGATTTTTCAAAATTAACTCCCAAACAATTACAGGATGCGCCCAAAGCAGAATTGGAAACCGCCACGTTAGATTTTGAAAAAGTTGAAAAAAATACCAATCCTACCAAACAAATTACCATCACTAATAAAGGTAAAAACCCTTTGTTTATTAGACAATTAAAATCATCTAACACTGTATTTTCAATTGTTTCAGATAAAATGGAGATACCCAAAGACGGTTTTGCCACTTTAACAGTTACCTTAACATCAAGAAACAGACGTGGTGCGCAAAGTGCAACAATAGAGATTGTTACTAACGATCCTGCAAATTCGTTATTGCTGCTCAATTGTAAAGGCGACATTTTACAATAATTGCCAATCGGCTAATTTCATATCATCTGCCTGTAAAATAGCAAGGTAGTTTAAATAGCGGGAGGAGGGTATTTTACGCTCCTCTACTGCTTTTTTAACGGCGCAGTCAGGCTCATTTACATGACAACAATTGTGAAAACGACACTGATTATTGTAAGCGCGAATTTCAGGAAAATAATCTCTAATCTCTTCTCGTGAATATTGAATTAATCCAAATTCTTTAATTCCCGGCGTATCAATAATAAAACCGCTTTGTGAAAGGGGAAACATTTGTGCAAAAGTAGTCGTATGTTTTCCTTTATTGTGAAATTGAGAAATCTCCCCCACTTTCAGATGTAGTTCAGCATCAATACTATTAATCATGGCAGATTTTCCAACGCCGGAATGTCCGCTGAAAAGAGAAACTTTACCTTGCATCATTTTTTTTATAATACCAATTCCTTTATTTTCTATTATAGATGATTGAATTACTTCATAACCAATAGATTGATACAGTAGTGCGAGTTCCTCTATTTTATTAATCTCTTTCAATGAATAAATATCCATTTTATTAAAAACAATACACACCGGAATGCGAAACCCTTCGCATGCCACTAAAAATCTGTCAATAAATCCCAAAGAGGTGCGCGGTTCTTTTAAGGTTACCAACAAAAATGCCTGATCAATATTGGCAGCAATCAAGTGATTAATTTTTGACAGTTTGGTTGATTTTCTATCAATATAGTTTTTTCGTTTCTCAATTTCTGTAATAAAACCTGTATTATCTTTTTCTAAATCAAAACTCACATGGTCTCCCACCACAGCGGGATTGGTATTTTTATTTCCATCAATTCTAAATTTTCCCCGCAACCTGCATGGAACAGTTTCCCCATTTTCTGTTCTCACTTCATACCATAGTCCCGTTGATTTTGTGATGATTCCTTTCATAATTATTAGTTATCAGTTTTCAGTTATCAGTTTTCAGTTTTCAGTTATCATTAATCACTAATCACTAATCATTAATCACTAATCATTAATCACTAATAACTAATCACTAATCACTAATCACTAATCATTAATCACTAATAACTAATCACTCTTTCACCACTTTTCTCGTTACTATTCCGTTTTCGGTGTGAATCTTTAAGAAATAGATACCCGCATGCAAATGGGAAATATCAAAAACCACCCCGTCAGCCTTCGGCTGACACCCCTCCAAATTTTTGGAGGGGAATTTAGACCCTACATTTCTACCGTAAATATCAAATATCTCCACATTCTCCATTCTCAATTCTCCACTCTCAATTCTCAATTCTCCGTTCGTCGGGTTCGGATACACTCGCACATCCCCCTCTTCGGGGGAGCTTGGGGGGGCTATGCCGACGTTGCCGGTGGTAACGATTGCGTCGTCGTGGAATGTTGGGTCGAAGGCGGAGGTGGCGCGGACGGTGATGGTTTCGGCGGTTTCGTTGGCGCCGAGGGTGAGCAGTCCGGTGGCACTGATGGTGGTGAGCGTCGAGTGGTTGCCGGTGATGCTCCAGGTAACGGTTTCGTCGGCACCGCCTTCGGTGATGACGGTGGCGGTGAACTGTTGGGAGGCGCCGGCTTGCAGGTTGGCGGTCTTGGGGGAGATGGTGAGGCTGATGATTTCGGGTGCGCCGGTAACGGTTACGCCTGCTATGGGGATGAAGCCGTCGGTGGCGCCGTATTTGACGGCGATGCCGCTG